>JGI994J12354_10000047_pt1 | contig 101023 bp, 94 predicted proteins | sample IntmicLarv3ML3BL_FD_12354 | JGI IMG/M metagenome (IMG submission 12354) | reverse complement strand
CCGTGGGGATTTCATCCCCACCGCCCCTGACAAGCGCACGCGCGCTTGACCGCGTAATTGCGCGAGCATTCGCTCGCGCTTTTGATTTTTGGTCAAGTTTTTTTTAAAAGCTTGTGGGCAACGCCCACGACCTTTTTATTTCTTTAACCGTCTAGAAAAACCTTGGGACTCCGTCCCAAACCCATCGCCGTATACGGCGATTTCCCCAAACTTTGTAAGCAAGCACGTACGTGCTTGCAAATAAAGCGGTCAAGTGTGCTACGCTTGTCGGGTTTGGGCTGAAAGCCCAAGGTTTTTTATTTATTTTAATCTTTTAACCGCCTAGAGTAACATCACAGTTTTCGTACCATGATAATGCGTCTAAAAAATGTTCTTCTTTGAAGTCAGGCCAGTACTTGTCCACTACATAAAAATCCGAATAAACAGACTGTATTGGTAAAAATCCGCTTAGTCGTCGCCTCTCACCCCATCTAATTATAAGATCCATTCTTGAAATATCTTTTGACATTATTTCTTTCAAATCACCATTTTTTACTCCAGCTTCAAGATCTGATTTCCAGTCATAATTAATGAGGAAATTCATATTAATTTTACCTTCTCCAAAGTTAATTCTTTTGTTCGCGTATGGCTCTAACTCTTTTGGAAAAAGGTCTGATTTTGTATTACCTACAACTAAAATATTAGCATCTTTATTAGCTACACTATTTACAGATTTTATACATGCTTCAGTGAATGCTAATCTTTGAGATTTTGGACGTTTATTATTATCTTTAGTAAAACCGTAAAATGTTGCTTCTTTAATTCCGTATTTAATCATTAATTCGTAAAGTTCAACACCAGGTTCAACACCATGACTATATCCAGCTTCCTTATCTAAACCATTATCAACTGCCCATCTTCTATTACCATCTGGTATTACACCAATGTGTTTTGGTATTCTTTTAAACTTTTGCATGTTGTGCCAAATTGTCATCAATGTTTTATAAAAGTATTATTTTAATAAAATACAAATTTGATGAACTCTCCTTTTCTTTTATTTTTGGATAATTTACTTATGTTATACGCTGGGATAAGTATATTCTTTAATATCTTTAATGCGATTATTATAATTATCACATTTTACGCACTACATTGTCAATTTTTAGATGTTGTGTCATTATAGCTATAATTCACCAAGGTTTCTTAATAAAAAACAAAAAATAAAATCTTAGATTGCCTAAACTCGAAATATATAACATAAAAATAGCATTATGTCACGAATTTTTTATTGAAAAATTTTTTATTATGTGATACAATGCGCTTATATTTATAGTAATTTAAGTAAAAATTAACAATAAACTTGTTTAGTTAAAGGAGTAATGAAGAATGAAATTATTTATTGATACTGCAAATGTGAAACATATTAGAGAAATTAATGCACTTGGTGTTATTTGTGGAGTTACAACAAATCCATCTCTAATAGTAAAAGAAGGCAAAGTTTTTGAAGATGTTGTACGAGAAATTACATCTATCGTTGATGGTCCTGTAAGTGCTGAAGTTATAGATACTATACATGTAGGGATGTTAGAAGAAGCAAGGGAACTTGTTAAAATACATGAAAACATTGTAATTAAAATTCCTATGACATTAGAAGGTTTAAAAGCTGTTAAAATTTTGACTGAAGAAGGTATTAAGACAAATGTAACTTTGGTTTTTTCTGCTAGTCAAGCATTATTAGCTGCTCGTGCAGGCGCTACATACGTAAGCCCTTTCGTTGGTAGGTTAGACGACATTGGTCAAAACGGAGTAAACCTAATTGAAGAAATAGCAGAAATTTTTGCTATACATGATATAAAAACAGAAATAATTGCAGCAAGCATACGCACTCAACTACATGTATTAGAAGTAGCTAAAGCTGGTGCGCACATTGCTACCATACCTTATGAAATTTTTACGCAAATGTCAAAACACCCATTAACAGATGCAGGCATTGCAAGATTCTTAAAAGATTGGGATTCAGTAAATAAGAGTTAATTAAATCTAAAGCTCGACAAAAGCCTGCAAACTTTTTCTTTAAAAGTTTGGCAAAAAATTTAGAAGCAAGCGCATATGCGCTTGCAGAGGTTTGAAGGTATTGCCTTGACGTAGTTTCCAGGGTCTTCATCTTTTTTAATCTTTATTATTTTCTAGCTTTTCTATTCTATCCATTAGGCTTTTCACTTCAGAGTATAGAGATTCCTGTAGACTGATGTTTCGTCCAGGCACACCAACTATAGTAGAATTGGGTGGAACGTCTTTTAAAACAATTGAACCTGCACCTATTTTAGAATTATTGCCTATTTTAACAGGCCCAAGTATTATTGCACCTGCGCCTATCATAACATTATCGCCAACAGTGGGATGTCTTTTACCTTTATCTTTTCCAGTTCCTCCAAGTGTTACTCCTTGATAGATAACTACGTTATTTCCTATTTCGCAGGTTTCACCAATAACAACGCCTGCTCCATGGTCTATAAAAAAACCCTCACCTATTTTAGCACCAGGGTGAATTTCTATGCCTGTTACAGATCTTGAAAGTTGAGAAATAAATCTAGCTAGTAAATAAAATTTTTTATTATAGGTTTTATGCGCTATATCATGAAACAAAATTGCCCAAAGTCCTTGGTACAATAATGTTTCTATATTAGATTTTACAGCAGGGTCTTGAGTTCTTACAACATTTATAACTTTTTTTAATTTCAAAACCATCCTCCTAAAAAATCTACTTATTAGAATAATAGTTAGTTGCACATCCAAGGCTCGCCTTAACCCACTCTAGTATACCGCAATTTCTCCAAGTACACGCGCGAACACAATGTGTTTGACCGCGTTTTAAAGAAGCGTGTACGCGCTGTTTAAAGTTTGCGGGTTTGGGCTGAGTTCAAGGTCTTAATGTTCTACTATTCAGAGAATAAAGCAGTTGAAAGATATCTTTCGCCTGTATCTGGTAAGATTACAACTATAGTTTTGCTTTCATTTTCTGGACGGCTTGCAATTTGTGTTACAGCCCACATTGCGGCTCCTGAAGATATTCCAGCTAATAAACCTTCTATTTTAGCAAGGTCTCTACCAGTTGTGAATGCGTCTTCATTTTCAACGGTTATTATTTCATCGTATATATTCGTGTTTAATATGTCAGGTACAAATCCTGCACCTATACCTTGTATTTTATGTGGTCCTGCAGTACCTTTAGAAAGCATAGGGGATGCAGCAGGTTCAACTGCTATTATTTTAATATCTGGATTTTTAGATTTTAAATATTCGCCAGCACCTGTAATTGTTCCACCTGTACCAATACCTGATACGAAAATATCAATTTTACCTTTTGTACTTTCCCAAATTTCTGGACCTGTTGTATTTCTATGAACTTCTGGATTAGCAGGGTTACTGAATTGTCCTGGCATAAATGAATTTGGCGTTTCTTTTAGAAGTTCTTCAGCTTTTGCAATAGCACCTTTCATACCCTTTGTTCCATCTGTAAGTACAAGTTCAGCTCCATAAGCTTTTAACAAATTTCGTCGCTCAACACTCATTGTTTCAGGCATAGTAAGAATAATTCTGTAGCCCCTTGCAGCTGCAACCGATGCAAGTCCTATACCTGTATTGCCACTTGTTGGTTCTATGATAACGGTACCCTCTTTAATCAATTCTTTTTCTTCTGCAGCATCAATCATAGCTTTTGCTATTCTATCTTTAACGCTTCCACCAGGATTATAGCTTTCTAATTTGCCAAGAATAGTTGTATTTAAATTATGCTTCTCTTGATAATTCCTAAGCAGAAGCAAAGGAGTGTTACCTATTAATTCAGTTAAATTTTTATAAATCATTTTCAATTTCTCCTTTTTTAAAGTCAGTATATGAATTTTAGTTTTATAGTTACACAGTAATATTAATAATCTTAGTTGTCAACATTAAAACTTATATTCACTGGAATTAAAAGTTATGACTCAAATTTTTTTCTTTTGATTGACATTGACAAAAATATAACCAAGGTGATACTATATTTATTGTCCTGATAAAAATCATGGCATAAAATTTACTTTTTATTGTGAAAATATATTTAAACAAAAGGGAGGTGAAGGTCTACTACTAATAAAAGGGTGAGATATGGATGAAAAATATCATTAGAGTTATTCAAATCTAACAATACATAAAGATATTAAATTAACAATTAAATTCTAAAATATATATCTATATTTCTAGTAGTAGTCCTATTTAATTATGAAAAGAAAAAAAATTTTATTTAGAATGCAAGTTTTTCTTGCAGCGGCATTTGGAGTAACTGTACTTTCAGCTTGTGGTGGTAACGCTACACAAACTCCGACTACACTACCTACAGAGCAAGCAGCGTCACCAGAACCGCAACAACAACAGTCGTCAGATGCAATTACTGAGGTGGCGTATTCACAACTTCAAGCTGATATAGTAATTATAGGAGCTGGAGGCGCAGGTATGTCTGCTGCACTTGAAGCTCATTATAATGGTGCTGACAATATCGTATTATTAGAAAAAATGCCTCAAACAGGTGGAAATACTACGCTTGCAACAGGTGGCATGAATGCAGCTAATACTAGATATCAAGTAGCGGAAGATTCTGTAGAACTTATGATGGCTGATGCATTAGCTGCTGGTCAAGATTTAAATGATCCAGAATTAATTTCAGTATTTGCTGAGCGTTCAGCAGATGCTATACATTGGGTAAATGATTTAGGTGCAGGACTTACTAGTATTATACAAATGGGAGGCTCTAGTGTTCCACGCACACACAGACCAGAAGGTGGTATGGCTGTAGGCCCGACACTAGTAACTGTACTTAACCAAAGAATAGCAGAAGCTGGAATACCAGTAATGTTAAATACTGAGGCGACTCAGATACTTGTTGATGATGATAATAGCGTTACTGGCGTTGTAGTACAAAGAGATGGTGAAACACTTGTTATAGAAACAACAGCAATTATAATAGCAACGGGTGGATTTGGTGCAAATCCAGAAATGATACAAAGGTTTAATCCAGCACTTGAAGGCTTCGGAACTACTAATCAAGTAAGTGCACTTGGCGGAGGTATAAATTTAGCGGCTGATATTGGGGCGGCTCTTGTAGATATGGAGCAAATACAAACACATCCTACCGTTGAGCCAACAACTTCTACAATGTATACTGAAGCTGTAAGAGGATCGGGTGCTGTCCTTGTAAATACAGAAGGAGTACGTTTTGTAAATGAGTTAGGAACTAGAGATGTAGTTTCAAACGCTATACTTGAACAGCCTGATGGTTTTGCATTTCTTGTATTTGATTCAAGTGTTAGAGCAGGTCTTGCTGCTATAGAAACATATCTTGCAATTGGTATTTTAGCGGAAGCTGATTCAATTGCTGGTTTAGCAGAAGAAATCGGTGTTGATCCAGCTGTCTTAGAAGCTACTATTAATGAGTATATTGGATTTGTGGCAAGTGGAAACGATGAAGCCTTTGGTCGTCCAGCTACAAGTATGTTAAGTACAATGGATGGGGCAAGATTCTATGCAGGTGTTACAATACCAGCGGTACACCATACAATGGGTGGTATACAGATAAATACAAATGCTGAAGTTATGACTGAAGATGGCGGTACAATAAATGGACTTTTTGCAGCTGGAGAAGTTGCAGGTGGAGTACATGGAGCTGAACGTCTAGGTGGAAATGCGTTAGCTGACATTGTTATTTTTGGACGTATAGCAGCTCAAAACGCGGTAGAATTTGTTGAACAAAACGGTGGCTTTACAGAGCGTACTATTATTGTAGAGACTGAAACTGTAGCAGCTGTGCCAGAAGTACAAGGTGATTTCACAGATGGTGTTTTTGAAGGTGTAGGTAGAGGACACAATGGCGAAATGGCTGTAACTGTAACAGTAGAAGGCAATAATATAGTTGCTATAGCTATGGGTGATCATAGAGAAACTCCTGGTTTCTATGAGCTTGCATCTGAAACTATTGCAAATGAAGTTATAAGGACTCAAAGTACGCAAGTTGATCTTATAACAGGCGCGACAGCAACAAGTGCAGGTATCATTGAGGCAATCAGGGATGCTGTATCAGAGTAGTATTAAGAAATTATAGCTATAAAATCTTGGAGCGTTGCCAAGGCTCGCCTTAACCCTACAAACTTTTAAAAAAGTTTGACTAAAATTATGTAAGCAAGCGCGTATGCGCTTGTCGGGTTTGGGCTGAAAGTCCAAGGTTTTAATATTTTACTGTTAGGGGTTAAAATATGCAAAGATGCTTGATTATAGTTGATTATCAAAATGATTTTGTGTCAGGATCACTTGGGTTTCCAGGCGCAGAGTTACTAGATTTTCCGATTGCAGAAAAAATCAAAAAATACCGTTCTAAAGGTGATGTTATCCTATTCACCTTTGACACTCATGGCTCCGACTACCTAGAAACACAGGAAGGAAAGAATTTGGCGGTATCGCACTGCATCAAGGGAACTGTAGGACACAACCTTTACGGTGAAACCGCAAAACAGATACAAGATGAGGATAAGTGTTTTTATAAAAATACATTTGGTTCTGATGAACTATATGAATATTTGAAATTAACACCTTTTGAGCGTATTGAAATAGCAGGGGTTATATCAAATATATGCATTATCTCAAACGCGGTTCTTGCAAAGACGGCTCAACCAGAAACACCAATTGTTGTCGATACGGAATGTATCGCCAGCCAAGACTCGAATTTGCATAAGGCGACGATTGATATTATGAGAGGGTTGCAGATAACGGTAGAAAGAAAAATTGACGATGCGTAACCTGTTTACAATAAATTTCAGGATTACATGAATATCATAATCTAACTTAGGAAGCTGTATTCATGATGAATACAGCTTTTTAATATATCATTTTTATTTTCCGCATTATATTTTTTACAATAACGTCTAAGCATATAATTTTAATTTTCTGTTCTTCTAAGTTTGGGTTTTCAGAAATAAGGACATAATCTAAAATAGCAGACAATGTAAATTTAGAGATGTATTCACATACATTTATAATATAAAGTGATTTTTGAGGTGATATAATGAGCAAACTTAGTATACATACAAAGATTTATACTAAAGAGCTTGCCGACTGGCTAGAAGAAAATAGAGTAAAAAATAAAATATATTCAGAGCATGATAATCTTGTTGAAATAGAATGCGATGAAAAAGTTAAAAGAAGTTTATGTATTTTGTTTGAAGAAATTGTGCTTAACAAAAATCCAATTACAAAGGGTTATAAATCAATATATAGAGATGTAAGAAAGTTAGTTTTTATACCACATAGAGAAAATATATATAATGAACTTGTAGAATTTTTAGAATCAAATAACAGTTTAAATTTAGAAGGCTACACAAAATTTAGGATGGATGAGTACTCGCATCTAGTTAATTTAGTTTTATATGATGCAGTAAGAAAATCATTTTAAAAGATTAAAACCTTGGGGACTCTGTCCCCAAACCCCAGCAAGCGCACGTGCGCTTGACCCCGCAAGGGTTGCACCCTTGACCCATTTAGCAAGCACATACGTGCTTGCTATTTTTTGAAAATGAGACGCAATTGAATTTGTGATACAACAAGTGTGGACGCACTTGCCAACGGATTAAAAGATTAAGACCGTGGGGCTTTCAAGCCCCACCACCCCGACAAGCGCACGTGCGCTTGCTGTTTTTTGAAAATGAGACGCAATTGGATTTGTGATACAGCAAGTGCGAATGCACTTGCTTAAAGTTTTTGCCAAGCTTTTTGCAAAAAGCTTGCAGGGTTTGGGACAGAGTCCCAAGGTCTTCTTCTTTATGATTTTAATCTTTTGACTTTAATCTTTTGCAGTTGTCTCTTTTTCAATATTCTGATATAATCGGTCTAAATTTATTGGGAAGGGGTATCAGAATGATTATTACTTTAAAAGATGGTATTAAAAAAGAATTTGAACAAGGTGTAACTGTACTTGAGATAGCGAAGGGCATAAGCGAGGGATTAGCTCGTAATGCGTATGCAGGTACTTTAAATGGTGAAGTAGTTGATTTGAGAACAAAAGTTAGTGAAGATAGTGAAATAAATATACTCACTTTTAATGATGCTGAAGGTAGAAAAGTTTTTAGACATACTGCAGCACATATATTAGCTCAAGCTTTGAAGCGTTTATATCCAGAATGCAAGTTAGCTATAGGCCCAGCTATAGATGATGGGTTTTATTATGATGTTGAGCGTGATAAGTCTTTTACTATGGAAGAACTTTTGGATTTAGAAAAAGAAATGAAAAAAATAGTAAAAGAATCTTTGGAAATAGAAACATTTGAATTGTCACGACAAGAAGCACTGGATTTAATGAAAAAAATGAACGAGCCGTATAAGATAGAAATAATAGAAGAATTACCAGAAGGTGAAAAGATAACATTTTATAAGCAAGGAGAGTTTGTAGACCTTTGCACAGGTCCACATTTATTTAATACAAAGCATATAAAAGCATTAAAAATAACATCAGAGGGCGGTTCTTCTGGTGCATATTGGCGTGGAAATGAAAAAAATAAAATGCTTAACCGAATATATGGCACGGCTTTCACAAAAAATGCGGAGTTAGAAGCATATTTAGTAGCGAAGGAAGAAGCTAAGAAAAGAGACCATAACAAGGTTGGAAGGGAATTAAAATTATTTACAACTTCTGATACAATAGGTCAAGGTTTACCGCTTCTAATGCCTAAAGGTGCTAAAGTTCTACAGTTATTACAACGTTTTATAGAAGACGAAGAAGAAAAAAGAGGTTATCTGCTTACAAAAACTCCGCTCATGGCTAAAAACGATTTATACAAAATATCTGGACATTGGCAACACTATAAAGAAGGTATGTTTGTTTTAGGTGATGAAGAAAAAGATAATGAAGTAATGGCATTAAGACCAATGACATGTCCTTTTCAGTTTGAGGTTTATAATGCAGAACAGCACAGTTACAGAGATTTGCCATTAAGATATGCAGAAACAGCAACTTTATTTAGAAATGAATCTTCTGGAGAAATGCATGGACTTATTAGAGTAAGACAATTTACACTATCTGAAGGTCATATAGTATGTACAGAAGATCAAGTTGTGGAAGAATTTAAAGCTGTAATTGAACTTATAAACTATAATATGAAGGTACTAGGTATATCTGAAGATATAACTTACAGATTTTCAAAATGGGATCCAAACAACAAAGAAAAATATGTAGGCGATAACGATACATGGGAAACAACACAAAAAGTGATATACGATATTTTAGTTGATTTGGGTTTAGAGTTTGAAGAAAAAGAAGGCGAAGCAGCTTTTTATGGCCCTAAACTTGATATACAGTTTAAGAATGTGCATGGAAAAGAAGATACTATAATAACTATACAAATGGATTTTTCATTAGCAAAGATGTTTGATATGACTTATATAGATAAAGATAACACAAAGAAAAACCCTATTGTTATACATCGTACTTCTATAGGTTGCTATGAAAGAACGCTTGCTATGTTAATAGAAAAATACGCAGGTGCATTTCCGACATGGCTTGCACCAACTCAAGTTATGGTATTGCCTATATCGGATAAATACAACGACTATGCAGAAAGCGTAATCAAAGAATTTAAATCAAAAAGCATAAGGGTACAAGGCGACTTCAGGGCGGAAAAACTCGGATACAAAATAAGGGAAGCTCGCATGGAAAGAACGCCATATATCTTAGTAGTAGGTGAGCAAGAAGAAAAAGACAGTACAGTTTCGGTTAGAAGTCGTGCTTTAGGTGAAGAAGGTAGCATATCCCTTTCTACTATTATAGAAAGAATCGACAGCGAAATAAAAACTAAAGATTTATCAGCTGTAAATTTAAAAGAATAAAAGATTAAGACCGCGAGGCTTCCGCCCATTGAGGTATACCTCAATTTCCCGACAAGCGCAAGCGCGCTTGACCGCTTATTTGCAAGCACATTCGTGCTTGCTTATTTTTTTTGTAGATGTGACATACTTTAATCCAAGGTCTCTTTTACTTTATTGCACATTTTGATTGTGTTCGAATAAAAATTAGCTATTGACATTTGATTACCTATAATATACAATAATTATGACAGTATGTAAGAGGGGGGGCTACATAAAGTATAGATCGTGACATCTCTGAAAAAACCAGCCTTCATATATATTGGGATAAAAAATCAATTTAATTTCCTAAGAAGGACGCATTATGTTAAGGTTTAAAAAATTAGCTTCAACTTTTTTAGCTGCTGCTTTTATTGTTTCAGGTAGCACAGGGGTACTTGCTTCATCTCATTATCCTGAAAGTGGTTTGGGAGAGCAAAGAGTAATAAATCACCCAATTTTGGGAACAATTTATTTATCTGGTGAGTATGTTACAGAACGAGTGTTGGTTGAAGACCATGACGAGTATGGAAATCTTTTGCATAGTGAGTATTTTTATATAGATGTTCCTATTGAAGAGATTGCATTAGGTGAACTTCTAGCTGAACAGGGCAATGATTCGGCAAATGAACGCTGGCTCGATATGTTTCCTATACATTTTACTGCAAACAGTGGCCGAAATCGTGTAGATATGCGTAGTGGTACCAATTCTGTAACGATTTCGTTTTCAAGTCAAAATATAGGTAGTCTTCATATCTATGCAAGGAGCCTGGCACATAACGCTTATTTGTCTAACAGTGGACAAAGCTTAGGTAGAGGTGTAAGAAGGACATTCACACCATCGTCGGGTACTATTAATTGGACTATATACGCTCGTAATAGTAGTGTAGACAGTGGTTCTGCTAACTTTGTATCACATTAATTAAATCCAAGCCCAAACAGACGATTGTAATGATTAATGTTTGTTTGGGTTTATTATTAGGAGCATTTTATGGATAACTACAAGAAAATTAGTTGTTTTTTGGCTTTTGCTATCTTTAGCCTTGCATTTAGTGCCATATCATTAAGGGGTATACATTTATTTACTTATGATAGATTAACATTTAATTATAATCTTTTGGGAATTGAAGCTATGGTAGGAATTGACCTTCTCTTTATATTCAACCATATCTCTGCACTCGCATTACCCATAGTCGCGTATCTTTTAGTAGTTAATATTAACAAAACAAAAAACTTTAAAAAAATTGCTATTTATATGGGTGCCCTAGCCTTATTTATTCAAGTTTTAATTTTCCTCGGCAACACATCTATGTCGCGGGATATACCAACTAATATTACTATTTTTAGTCTACATACGCCTTTTGCACAATTTTTTCGTCATGGCAATTTTTTTCACATACTTTTCTTTGGCGTACTTTCCATAGCTACTTACGAAAAATTAAAAACCAAACAACGTCAAACTTACGCGTTTATACCATTTGTTATAACATATATAGTTATGGTGATTTTAAGTGAACTTCCAGTTTTTTTTCCAAGCCTTGGATTTGAAGAAATTAGAGTAGGTAGTATTCGGTATAGCAGCTCTTTATATATATATGTGGTGGAATTACTAAGGCTTCCTTTATTCATTGTTGGTATAATTTTAACCAATTTACTAATTAATCGTTTGCCAGATATTGATATAACCGAGGATAAAAAGAGAAATAAGTTTTGGAATATTCTTATGCCAGCTATGATAATCTTTATGTATGCTAATGCTTGGCCAACCACTCCTATATACTTGGGATACATCTTGATTTTATGCCTTCATATTGCCATAAAAAATGGCTTTGGACATATTAAAACTCTAATAATTATTATGTCTGTATACTATTCTATTCAAGCTTTCTTCAATTTTGGCTTTGCTTCATCAGAAGCTATTCCAATAATGGTAGGACATTTTCTTCTACTCACGGTACCTTCTATATTTTTTTCAATGCTAAGTATATTATTAATACATATTTTCAATATTAGTGATGAGCAAGTAGAAACAAACTACATAACCAATATCTTAAGCATTAGTGTTTATCCTATTACCATATTAGGTATTTTTTTAATTTTTATGATATAATACGAGATTCCCTTACATAAGTAAAAGTTAAAAGATGAAGACCTTGGGACTCCGTCCCAAACCCTGCAAGGGTTTCACCCTTGACCCTTTTTAGCAAGCACATGTGTGCTTGCTTTTTTTATTACAAAATTGCAACTCAAAAAAGGGGTTCCTTGGCGTAGCCAAAATGCGGTCAAGCGCGCGTGCGCTTGTGGGGTTTGGGGCAACGCCCCAAGGTCTTCATCTCTAATCTTTTCTTTAAAATTTTCACTAAAAATTTCTTGACATAAATCATAAGCAGGTGCTATAATCCAGTGGTATGCTGGTTTTTTGTATACATTTTTTATGATGTGTAAACAAAATTTTATCTAACAGCAGAATTATAAAAAATTTAAGGAGGTGCAATTGATGCCAACATTTAATCAATTAGTGAGAAAAGGTAGACAAAATAAGGAGCGTAAATCTACAGCACCAGCTCTTCAAAAAGGTCTAAACACACTAAGAAAAAAACAAACTAATATGTCAAGCCCGCAAAAACGTGGTGTTTGTATGTCTGTTAAAACTGCTACACCTAAAAAACCTAACTCAGCTTTACGTAAAATTGCTAGGGTTCGTTTGTCAAACGGTATAGAAGTTACAGCTTATATCCCAGGTGAAGGCCATAACTTACAAGAACATAGCGTTGTTCTTATAAGAGGTGGTAGAGTTAAAGACGTTCCTGGTGTGCGTTACCATATCGTAAGAGGTACGCTTGATACAGCTGGAGTTGCTAACAGAAAACAATCTCGTTCTAAATACGGTGCGAAAAGAGCTAAAAAATAATAGTTTGCTACAATGTTGTGCCTTGTGCTTTTTTATAATTCTAGTGTTAGATTACTATATAATAAGTACTTAGGCATGAACGTTTACTTTAATGAAGTAGCGAGTACCTGTGATAGAATTTCATAATTAAGGAGGGAAGAATCGTGCCACGTAGAGGTCATGTTTCAAAAAGAGAAGTTTTGCCAGACCCTTTATACAAGTCAAAGGTGGTAACAAAACTTATAAATGCAATAATGTTAGATGGTAAAAAAGGCGTTGCCCAAAGAATAGTATACGGTGCATTTAGTCAAGTAGCAGAAAAAAGAGATGCTGATGCAATCGAATCTTTTGAAGAAGCGTTAGGCAATATTATGCCAGTACTTGAAGTAAAAGCTCGTCGTGTTGGTGGAGCAACTTACCAAGTACCGATGGAAATTAGACCAGAAAGAAGACAAGCTTTAGGTCTTCGTTGGTTAGTTTTATATTCAAGAAAAAGAAATGAAAGAAAAATGGAAGACCGCCTAGCAAACGAAATTTTAGATGCACTTAACAATGCAGGTGGAGCAGTTAAGAAAAAAGAAGAAACTCATAAAATGGCAGAAGCTAATAAGGCTTTCTCACATTATAAATTCTAATTTAAGACTACAAAGATGTAGTTAATAACCTATAAAAGGAGGAGTAAATGTGTCAGGTAGAGCTTTCCCACTAGAAAAAACTAGAAATATAGGGATTATGGCACATATCGATGCAGGTAAAACAACTCTTACTGAGCGTATTCTTTATTACACAGGGCGTAACTATAAAATAGGTGACACTCATGAGGGTACTGCTACTATGGACTGGATGGAGCAAGAGCAAGAGCGCGGCATCACAATCACATCAGCAGCGACTACTACTCAGTGGACTGGGAATAGAATAAACATTATTGATACACCAGGGCACGTTGACTTCACAGTAGAAGTTGAGCGTTCTTTACGTGTACTTGATGGTGCAGTTGGCGTGTTTTGTGCAAAAAGCGGTGTAGAACCACAGTCTGAAACAGTTTGGAGACAAGCAGATAAATATAAAGTACCAAGAATGGCATTTGTTAACAAAATGGACATTATGGGTGCTGATTTTTATAATGTTGTTGACATGATAAAAACAAGGCTGGGTGCTAATGCTGTTCCTGTTCAGCTACCTATCGGTGCAGAAGATGTATTCTTAGGTATAATTGACTTAATGGAAATGAAAGCTTACATCTACAAAGATGAAAAGGGCGAAGAAATTTCTGTAGAAGATATACCAGCTGATATGTTAGAAAAAGCTGAAGAATTTAGAGCCTCTATGATAGATGCTATTGCTGAAACAGATGAAGCTTTAATGGAAAAATACTTCGGTGGTGAAGAATTAACTATTGAAGAATTAAAAGCAGCTTTACGTAAGGCTTGTATTGATACTGACATTACTCCAGTATTTTGTGGCTCTGCTTACAAAAACAAGGGTGTACAAAAATTACTTGATGGTGTTATAGATTATATGCCAGCTCCTACTGATATACCAGCGATAAAAGGTATATTACCAGGAACGGAAGAAGAAACTGAAAGAAAATCTTCTGATGAAGAACCTTTCTCAGCTCTTGCATTCAAAATAATGAATGACCCGTTTGTTGGTAAATTAGCGTTTTTCCGTGTATATTCAGGTGTACTTGAGTCTGGTTCTTATGTATATAACTCTACAAAAGGTAAAAAAGAGCGTGTAGGTCGTGTTCTACAAATGCATGCAAACAGTAGAGAAGAAATAGATAAAGTTTACGCAGGTGATATTGCTGCTGCTGTTGGTCTTAAATTCACAACTACAGGTGATACTTTATGTCTTGAAGATAATGAAGTAATACTTGAGTCTATGGATTTCCCAGACCCAGTTATATCTGTAGCTATAGAGCCAAAAACAAAAGCAGGTAGAGATAAAATGGGTATCGCTTTATCAAAACTTGCTGAAGAAGACCCAACTTTCAAAACTTTTACAGACCAAGAAACAGGTCAAACTATTATATCTGGAATGGGTGAGCTTCACTTAGAGATTATAGTTGACAGGTTACTTCGTGAGTTTAAGGTTGAAGCTAATGTTGGTAATCCTCAAGTTGCATATAGAGAGTCTTTCCGTCAAGCTGTAGATGTTGAAGGTAAATACATTAAACAATCAGGTGGACGTGGACAATATGGACACTGTAAGGTTAAATTTGAGCCTATGGACGCTAACGATGGCGAAAAAGCTTACGAATTCGTTAACAATATAGTTGGTGGTTCTATACCTCGTGAGTATATCCCAGCTATTGATAATGGTATTCAAGAAGCAATGTTATCTGGTATTATAGGTGGTTATCCTGTTTTAGGTGTTAAGGCTACATTATATGATGGTAGTTACCATGATGTAGATTCATCTGAAATGGCATACAAAATAGCTGGTAGTATGGCGTTCAAAGATGCAATGAGAAAAGGTAATCCTGTTCTACTTGAGCCAATCATGAAAGTTGACGTTACTGTACCAGAAGACTATATGGGCGATGTTATCGGTGATGTTAATAGCCGTCGTGGTCGTATAGAGAGTATGGAAGCAGTAAATAAAGCTCAAGTTATTCATGCATATGTACCACTTGCTGAAATGTTTGGCTATGCTACAGACTTACGTTCTAAAACTCAAGGTAGAGGTGTTTATGCGATGGAAGTTCATCACTATGAGCCAGTACCTAAGAGTATTCAAGATAAAGTTGCAGCAGGTAAAGCAGAATAATAAATACTTGCAATAAGTGTAAAAAGTTAATATAATGGAAAATAGTAATAATTAAAATATATTTCTATTTATAGGAGGCATGCTAAAATGGGTAAGGCTAAGTTTGAAAGAAATAAACCACATGTTAACATCGGTACTATAGGACACGTAGACCACGGTAAGACGACTCTTACAGCGGCTATTACAAAAACTCTGCATGATAGATACAAATTAGGTGAGTCAGTTGCTTTTGATAAAATTGATAAAGCACCAGAAGAAAGAGAGCGTGGTATCACTATCTCTACTACTCACGTTGAATACGAAACTCCAGCTAGACATTATGCACACGTTGACTGTCCTGGACATGCTGACTACGTTAAAAACATGATCACTGGTGCAGCACAAATGGATGGAGCTATCCTTGTTGTTGCGGCAACTGATGGTCCTATGGCTCAAACTCGTGAGCATATTCTTCTATCACGTCAAGTTGGTGTTCCTAAAATGGTTGTATTTATGAACAAATGTGACATGGTTGATGATGAAGAGTTATTAGAACTTGTTGAAATGGAAATCAGAGATCTTCTTTCTGAGTACGATTTCCCAGGTGACGATATTCCAATCATTAGAGGTTCTGCATATCAAGCACTTAACGATACTGCAGGTGAGTGGGGCGATACAGTAGTTAAACTTATGGAAGCTGTAGATGAATATATCCCTAACCCAGTTCGTGACACTGAAAAACCTTTCCTTATGCCTGTAGAGGACGTTTTCTCTATTACTGGTCGTGGAACTGTTGCAACAGGTCGTGTTGATAGAGGAACAATCAAAGTTCAAGACGAAGTTGAAATTATCGGTCTTGTAGAAGAATCACGTAAAGTTGTTGTTACAGGTGTAGAGATGTTCCATAAACTTCTTGATCAAGCAGAAGCTGGTGATAACATTGGTGCATTATTACGTGGTGTTCAAAGAACTGACCTTGAAAGAGGCCAAGTATTAGCGAAACCAGGTTCTATAACTCCTCACACTACTTTTACAGCACAAGTATACGTTCTTACACAAGAAGAAGGTGGTCGTCATAAGCCATTCTTCAACAACTATCGTCCACAGTTCTACTTCAGAACTACAGACGTTACTGGTGTAATTACTTTACCAGAAGGCACAGAGATGTGTATGCCTGGTGACAATATAGAAATGACTATAGAGCTTATAGCTCCTATAGCAATGGAGCAAGGTGTTACTTTCTCTATCCGTGAGGGTGGTAGAACAGTTGGTGCGGGTAACGTTACAACTATCTTAAAATAATCTTGCAAGCGAAAAGCTACCACGTATGTGGTAGCTTTTTTTGCTAAAAAATTAAAACCTTTTTTGTGGGACTCTGTCCCACGCCCTGCAAGCGCGTACGCGCTTGCTTACAAGGTTTTGGTCAAACTTTTTTAAAAGTTTGTGGGGTTTGGGGCAACGCCCCATAGTTTTAATCTTTTACTGTTTCAGTTGCAATTGACTATATATGTAGATAAGATTGAAAAAGGGGGATATCGTAGTTGGCAAAAAAGCTAATTATAATTTTTGGGATACTTATTTTTGCTGTAATCGGTGGTAATGCTGGGGGTAATTCATGGTTTGGTACTGGTAGTATATTATCGCTTAATATTAATGCTGGAGGTACTTCATGGTCTGGTACTGGTATTATGCTAGTACGTATCAGCAATCATAATAGTTGGAGAATTTCAGCCAATGCAGTTAATGCAAGAGGAAGCAGAAATATTAGATTAAATTATGATAATTTGGAAGCTTTGCATGTTAGAAATAAAAATAGTGAGGGTACAGTTACACTACAATTAATACAAGGCAATATTAAAAAAGATATTGATATAACTGGTGAGTTTGATGAAAATATAGATACAAGTGATTTTGAAGTAGGAAATGTAAGAATTCATATTATATTTGAAAATGCTAGAAATGTAGACTTTGCAGTAAGCTGGTGATAGCAATATTAAATTTGTACAAAAGCATAAATGATTATAGTAAATAAACTTTTAAACCGTAACAGTGAAAATCTATCAAGCCTTGGGATTACGTTCCAACCCCATTGCGGTATACCGCAATTTCTCAAACCTTTTATAAAAAGTTTAATCAAAAGCTTTAAGTAAGCGCGTCTTGGCTTGTCGGGTGAAGGCGAGCCTTAGCTGAAAGCCCACGACCTTAATCTTTTGAGTATTATTTTTTTAAGTTTATGTATCGTATATATTTTCTTCTTGTCTTACTGTTAAGATTCCTGCTAGTGGCATTTGATTTGGATTTTCAATTGATATTCTGAAATCCGTAGAACTATTATCAGGTGTTTCTACGAAATTTCTATAGTTAACTAGCGTAGAAGAAACCATTTCAGTAGCAGTAAAACTATTAACACGTGTCCAATAATACGAAGGAGTTAATCTTTCTACTGTAACAGTTACTTGTGAATCTGTAAGGTTTTCAAAGAAAATTGATAAATTTTCTTCACCGTCAGGTAATGTAGTGAATGGTAAAGTTATGTAGTAGTCTTCTATATCAAACGCTACATCAAGCAATACTATACCATGTGTAATAGGAAGGGGTCTCGGAGGTTCTGCAATAATATTTGTATTAACCTGCTGGAAATTGACCATTCCAAAAGAGGTAATAAGCAAAGGAATTCCTAATACAACGAATACAATTGATATTAAAATTGATTTAAGTTTCATACATGATACCCCCATTCTCACAGTATATAAACGAATGCAATATTCTACTTTATTCATTTCAAAAATAAAAAAGCAAGCATATAGTGCTTGCTTAACTTGCGATTTTTATCTAATCTTTATTATTTGCAGCTACTAAATCTCTATACCATTCTAATGTATGTATATATGCACGATAAATGTCTTCTACCTCTAGTCCGTTGAGTATTACAAGTCTAGAAACAGAGGTCCAATCAGCTGCTTCATAATACAATATAAATTCATATAGAGGGAAATACGAACCTTTTGTATAAACTAAAGCGTTTTTTATATTATCTGATACGGAAATAATTTTTAATGCTTCTTCAATGCTTCTGTCCAGTACAACGTCTAAAACAGAAAATAGCCCCATCAAAAATAGACTTTGAGCATCTTTTTCAAGTTTAAACATTGGTGCCAACTCCTCAGCAAATTTTGCACGGATAAGAGAAAGTTTATTAATTTCATTAGGTTTGTCAGCACTTAATGTAGCGGACGCCGCGGTAGAAACCCATTTCCTAAGCTCTACCTGTCCAAGCATGGCTGCAGCTTGAGCTATAGTATGGATTTTTTGCCCAGAAACTAACTGTGAATTAACTAGAGAAACAAGCGAAATAGCAAGAGAAGTATCTTTTTCAACTATTTTTGAGACTAAGTCAATATCAAAATTATCATCTTGAACTACATTCATAAGCTTTATAGAATTAGCTTTTAATGGAGAAATATCATGATCTCCTATGTTTAATGGCTTTCTATAGAATTTGCCTTCAAATAAATCATATCCTGTTGCTTTGGATAAGTTGAACATGTTATATGTGTTGATATGAGAGGCAATAGATTTTATATTTGGGAATCGTTTAAGAAGACTTAAAGCATCTTTTTTGTTGCAAGTAGTTTGATTCACTAAAATGTAATCCATAAGCTCTATAATAGGCAGGTATTCTTCAAAATCGTTTGGTAGTACAAATGCAAAACTATATCCACCACCTTTTAACGCTATGATTCTATCAATATAATTCTGTGCAGGTAGGACAGAATTATCTATTTTAAAAATTATGCTACTTGGAGGCGTTGTCGATATTTCGTCTATAGCAGTCAGTAGATGCATATTTGAAATAGGTATGAATATAGGCTTGCCATTAGTAAAAGCTTCAATTCCTATATCATTAAGAAGTTCTATAAGTTCGCAATGAACACTGCTATCGAACTGAGTATGTAGCTGATCAAATATTAATAAATTGTCTCCTTTTTGATACCTAAAATAATAGGAGTCAACAACCATATCTTTATCAAGTAATGGTACAGGTGTTACAAATATTTTCATATAAAATGCCTCCCATGTTCATGCAAAATAGTTACTTTGTAGTCGTTAACCGTATTGCATGTATTATTTGAGTTAATTGCACTTGATTATCCGGAGTATGGGAATACTGCAAATACCACAGTGCCACCACTAATTATCTCAGTGGTTTATTCCCGTAATTTATACGGTTGCCAACCTTTAGGTTTTGATGTAACTATGAATAACACAAAAAACATTTTTATCGTCAGAATCAAAAATCAACCACTATTAACGCCCTACTCTAAGCAAAAAGTGCGTTTAAGTTAGAGTGGGTAGTTTTTTAATGAAAATGAACTCCATCCAATTAAAGATATTCATTTGTTATGTAATTAAAACATTGCTTTGTGTTTGGTAAACAAGGCTAATTTCCATATCATCCATTAAATATAATACTTTTTAAGAAATTTTGCAATAAAAACTTTAAAAGATTAAAGATTAAAGACAAAGACCGTGGGGCTTCCGCCCCACCACCCCGACAAGCGCAGCGCGCTTGACCGCTTTTTTTAGAACGTGCATGCGCACGTTCTTTTTTGTGATTTTAATTCAGAAGTGAGGAAGCCTATAATTTGGGATTTTATTGAAAATAAAAAAGCTTCGGTAGAACCGAAGCTACAATTAATTATTCTTTAGTGTAGTCAGCTAACATGGCTTTAAAAACACCAAGTGCTCTTTTTTTAGTTTGCTTATCTTGTGATTTAAAAAGTTGCTTAAATTGATTATTTAAAGAGTCATCACTGGCGTCAAGGGAATCCATAGACAGGTAATCTATAGTAACGTCTAATCTGTTTGCAATTTTAATGATTGTATCAAAGCTCGGTATCCTCTTGCCACGCTCAATCAATCCAATATAACTTTCTGAAAGGTCAACATCTTCGGCTAACGTTGCTTGAGTGAGATTGAGCTTTAATCGTTCTTCCTTAATTCGATTTCCTAATTTTATGTAGTCCATAATATATCACCTCAAGAATAGTTTATAGCTATAAGAAAACAGTAGAAGGTAATTCAAGAATTGTTTTCATTGACTACAAGTATTGTTGATGATATTATTCTTTTAAAAAATTATAGAATTGGATTGATAAAATGAGCAATATGTTTAAAATAGCTTGGTTTTTGCTAATGTTACTGTTGATTATAAATTTCTTGTTTAATTATTTGACGTTGCAAATTCTAATGTATGTTCAACACTGTAGAATGTAACAAACAAAAAATATTTTCAAGGCAAAATCCAAACGCATGCGCAAAGCGCATGCTAATAACGCGGTCAAGCGCGCGTGCGCTTGTCGGGTGTGGGCTGAAAGCCCACGGTTTAAAAGGTTTTTGCTCTTTAAAAAAAAAGATACAGAAAATTTTAAAAAAATGTTGCAATCAAAAATAAAATGTAGTATACTCATTGAGTTGTGACATTAGAGCTGTGAAGTAGGAGGTTGCGCGGGTACGCGGTTTAATTTCTACAGAGCGATGTCTAGTTCAAGAAACCAGACGACAAAAGGTCACTGTAACATAATTTAAGGTGTAAAACTCACTAAAGAGAAATTTAGAGTGAAGTTTTTTATTGACGTGAAAATTCTGAATTTGTATTCATTTTCATGACACACCAGGAAGAGTGTACAGTCGCTACTGTCGTACTGAAATTAAAAAGTGCGAAAAGGAGGGGCTTTTTTTCATGGCAAACCAAAAAATAAGAATTAGTCTTAAAGCTTATGATCATCAGCTTATTGATCAATCAGTGGTACAAATTATAGAAACCGCTAAAAAAACAGGTGCTCAGGTATCTGGACCGATACCACTTCCAACTAAAAGAGAAGTAGTAACGATTCTACGTGCTGTGCATAAATACAAAGATTCAAGAGAACAATTTGAGATGAGAACGCATAAAAGACTTATAGATATATTAATGCCTACACCAAAAACTGTAGATGCTCTAACGCGTTTAGATCTACCAGACGGTGTGGATATAACACTTAAAATAATGCAATAGTAAAAAGGTTTTTACTAAACCTAGAATGATTACTTGAAGGTAATCCGCTATAGAGTTCAGGAGGTGCAACACATGAAAAAAGCAATGATGGTAAAAAAAATAGGAATGACGCAGGTGTTTACTGATAATGGTGTTCTTATACCAGTAACAGTTTTAGAAGCTAGTCCAAGCGTTGTTGTTCAAAAGAAAACAGTTGAAAATGATGGTTATGACGCTATTCAAATTGGCTTTGGTGAAGTTAAAGTTAAAAAAGTAATCAAACCAGTAAAAGGTCATTTCAATAAAGCAGGTGTTGAAGTTAAAAAACTTTTAAAAGAGTTTAGATTAGATGACACATCAGCTTATGAAGTAGGCACTGAGATTAAAGCTGATACTTTCGCACCAGGCGATAAAATAGATATAAGTGGTATATCTAAAGGTAAAGGTACTCAAGGTCCTATAAAAAGACATAACCAATCAAGAGGTCCTATGTCTCATGGTTCTAAATATCATAGAGGTGTTGGTTCACTCGGTGCAGCGACAAGCCCAGGCCGTGTTATGAAAGGCAAAAAAATGGCTGGACGTATGGGTGGAGTTAAAGTAACTGTTCAAAACCTAGAAATAGTACGTACAGATGCTGAAAAAAACCTGATACTTGTTAAAGGTGCAGTTCCAGGACCTAAAGGTACAGTGCTTTTAATCAAAAACAGTGTTAAAGCTTAATAGAATTTAAGAAAGGAGGAAATAACTGTGGCAAATGTTGATGTATATAACAGAAATGGCGAAAAAACTGGTTCTATGGAACTTAGTGACGCTATTTTCGGTATTGAAATAAACGAGCATGTAGTTCACATGGCGGTTGTTCAATATTTAGCTAATAAAAGACAAGGAACTCAAAGCGCAAAGACTCGTGCAGAAGTACGCGGAGGCGGTAGAAAACCTTGGAGACAAAAAGGAACAGGTAGAGCACGTCAAGGTTCTACACGTTCACCACAATGGACAGGCGGTGGTGTTGTTTTCGCACCAAAGCCAAGAGATTATTCTTTTAAATTAAATAAAAAAGTTAAAAGACTTGCTCTTAAATCAGTTTTAACTGACAAGTTAGCAAAAAATAAAATTTTAGTTTTAGAAGATCTTACTTTTGAACAAGCTAAAACTAAAGAAATGAAAAAAGTTGTTGATAATCTAAAATTACAAAAAGCATTATTTGTACTTGAAGAAGGCAACAAAAATGTAATGATTGCAGCTAGAAACTTACAAGATATTAAAACAGCAGGTGTAAACACAATTAATCCATATGACATATTAAAATATGATACTTTTGTAGTTACAAAAGAAGCTGTTACTAAAATGCAGGAGGTGTACGCATAATGCCAGATTTAAAATATTATGACATTATCAAAAAGCCTGTTATAACAGAACAGACTATGAATGATATGGCTGACAAAAAATATTCTTTCTATGTACACCCTAAATCAACAAAAATTCAAGTAAGAGAAGCAGTAGAGAAAATGTTTGAAGGTGTAAAAGTAGAATACGTTAATACTATGAACGTAAAAGGTAAGAATAAAAGACGTGGCTATGCAGTAGGAAGAACGCCTGCTAGAAAAAAAGCTATCGTTCAATTAAAACAAGACAGTAAAGAAATAGAAATATTCCAAGGTATGTAATACCTGCCGTATAGAAAGGAGTGGAATAAGTGGCTATAAAAAGATATAAACCGTATACTCCATCAAGAAGACATATGACCTCTTCAGACTTTGGAGAAATAACGAAAAGCGAGCCAGAAAAAAGCCTTGTTACTCACATTAAGAAACACAGTGGTAGAAATAACCAAGGTAAAATAACTGTACGTCATCATGGTGGTGGCGGTAAGAAAAAATACAGAATAATAGATTTCAAAAGAAATAAAGATGGTGTTCCAGCGAAAGTTGTAGCTATAGAATATGATCCAAACAGAACAGCTAATATTGCATTATTATCTTATCTTGATGGTGAAAAAAGATATATCATAGCACCTAACGGATTAAAAGTTGGCACTAAAATTATGAGTGGCCCAGAAGCTGAAATAAGTGTAGGAAACGCTCTACAAATGAAAGATATTCCAGTTGGTACACAAATCCATAACATTGAAATGAAGCCAGGTGCAGGCGGTCAGCTAGTTCGTTCTGCTGGTAATTCAGCTCAATTAATGGCTAAAGAAGGTAAATATGCTACTGTTAGATTACCTTCTGGAGAAATGAGATTTTTACCTATAGGTTGCCGTGCAACAGTAGGTCAAGTTGGAAATATAGATCATGAACTTATCACAATAGGTAAAGCTGGTAGAAAACGTCACATGGGTATAAGACCTACTGTACGTGGTTCTGTTATGAACCCTAATGACCATCCACATGGTGGTGGTGAAGGTAAAGCTCCTATCGGACGTTCAGGTCCAAGCACTCCTTGGGGTAAACCAGCACTTGGTTACAAAACTCGTAAGAAAAATAAAGCATCAAATAAATATATTGTTCGTTCACGTAATAAGAAGTAAGACTCATTTATTTATATAAAAGGAGGCATGAAGATGGGTAGATCACTCAAAAAAGGTCCTTTTGTTGACGATCATTTAATGAAAAAAGTAGACGCTCAAAACGGTAACGAAACAAAGACTGTTATTAAAACATGGTCAAGACGTTCTACAATTTTCCCAGAAATGATAGGTCATACAATAGCAGTGCATGATGGTAGAAAACACGTACCAGTTTATGTAACTGAAGATATGGTAGGCCATAAGCTTGGAGAGTTTGCACTTACAAGGTCATATAGAGGACACGGAAAAGATGCAGAAAAGAGATCAAGAGTACGTTAATCTTGAAATAACATTTCTCGGAATAACATTTCTTGGAATGAAATTTCTTGAAATAAAATTAAATTAACCTTTATATTGTAAGGAGGTAAACAGAGTGGCAAAAGGACATAGAAGTCAGATTAAAAAAGAAAGAAATATCCAAAATAAAGATACACGTCCAAAAGCACATGCTAAGTTTGTAAGAGTATCTGATACTAAAGCAAGAATTGTTTTAGAACAAATTAAAGATAAAGATATTAATACAGCTACTGCACTGCTTGCGTATTCGCCAAGATATGCTGCGGAAGTGATAGGAAAAATTTTAAAATCAGCAGTTGCTAATGCTGAAAATAACTTAGGTATGGACACTAGCAAGCTTTTTGTTGAAGAAGTAATTGCTAACCAAGGTCCAACTATGAAAAGAATTCGTCCTAAAGCAAAAGGTAGAGCTTATAAGATATTAAAAAGAACTAGCCATATATCAATTATTTTAAATGAAAGATAGGAGGTAAACGATGGGTCAGAAAGTGAATCCCCACGGTCTAAGAGTAGGTATAATTAAAGACTGGGACTCTGTGTGGTACTCAGAAAAAGACTTTAGCAAATATTTAGTCGAAGATAATAAAATAAGAAAATTTCTGAAAAAGAAACTTTATTCTGCAGGTGTTCCTAGAATAGTTATACAGAGAACAACTGAAAGAGTTAAAGTAACAATCTTTACTGCTAAACCAGGTATCATAATAGGTAGAAATGGTCAGGCTATACAAGAACTTTCAGCTGAACTTCAAAAAATGACATCTCAAAAAGTGATGATTAACATAGAAGAAGTTAAACGTCCAGAATTAAACGCTCAACTTGTTGCTGAAGATATAGCAAAGCAATTAGAAAATCGTGTGACATTTAGACGTGCTATGAAACAAGCTATGGCTCGTACTATGAAAATGGGCGCAAAAGGTATAAAAACAGCTTGTTCAGGTCGTTTGGGCGGTGCGGAAATGGCAAGAACTGAGCATTATCATGATGGTACAATTCCTTTGCAGACACTTCGTGCAGATATAGACTATGGTTTTGCGGAAGCTAATACAACTTATGGTAAAATTGGTGTGAAAACTTGGATATACAAAGGTGAGGTACTTCCTGTAAAGGCTACAAAAAAGGAAGGGAGCGGTAAATAATGTTAATGCCAAAAAGAGTTAAAAGGCGTAAGCAATTTAGAGGTCGCATGAAAGGTAAAGCATTACGTGGTAACAAAATTACTTATGGTGATTTTGGTATAATGGCAATGGAGCCAAGCTGGATAACTTCTAATCAAATAGAGGCAGCACGTATCGCTATGACAAGATATATCAAACGTGGTGGTAAAGTTTGGATTAAAATCTTCCCAGATAAGCCAATTACTCAAAAACCAGCTGAAACTCGTATGGGTAGCGGTAAAGGTTCACCTGAATACTGGGTTGCAGTAGTTAAACCAGGTAGAGTAATGTTTGAAATTAATGGAGTAGCTGAAGAAGTAGCAAGAGAAGCGTTAAGACTTGCTATTCATAAATTACCTATTAAGTGTAAAATTGTTTCACGTGCAGAACAAGAAATGGACGGTGATAACAATGAAGAATAAAAAATACGTTGAAGAACTTAAAGCGAAATCGGTAGAACAACTACAAGGCGACCTTACGTCATCTAAAAAAGAATTGTTTAACCTAAGATTTCAAAATGCTACTAACCAGCTAGATAACACTGCTAGAATAAATGTAGTAAGAAAGAATATTGCACGTATTCAAACTGTTATAACTCAGAAACAAAAAGGCATAGTGTAATACATTTTGAAAGGAGGTACTGGTTGTGAGTAGGAATCTTCGTAAAACAAGGATTGGTAAAGTTGTTAGCGACAAAATGGATAAAACGATTGTTGTTGCTGTTGTGAACAATGTAAGACACCCACTTTACAAAAAAATCATAAAAAGAACGTATAAACTCAAGGCTCATGATGAAAATAATGAATGTGGTATTGGTGACCGTGTGAAGGTTATGGAAACTAGACCATTATCAAAAGATAAAAGATGGAGACTTGTATCTATTTTAGAAAAAGCGAAATAGAGTTCTTGTTGGAAGGAGGCAAATATAATGGTACAACAGGAGTCAAGACTAGTTGTAGCTGATAATTCAGGTGCAAAACAATTGTTATGCATACGTGTTTTGGGCGGCTCAACTAGAAGATATGGCAACGTAGGAGATGTAATAGTTGCTTCTGTTAAAGATGCAACACCAGGCGGAGTTGTAAAAAAAGGTGACGTAGTTAAAGCAGTTATAGTACGTACTAAAAAAGGAACTTCTCGCCCTGATGGAAGCTATATAAAGTTTGATGATAATGCAGCGGTTATTATAAAAGAGGACAAAAATCCAAGAGGTACACGTATTTTTGGACCAGTTGCAAGAGAGCTTAGAGAAAAGCAATATATGAAAATAGTTTCTTTAGCACCAGAAGTGTTATAAGGAGGTGTACAGATAGATGGCAGTTAGAATAAAAAAAGGCGACCTTGTAGTAGTAACTACAGGTAAAGATAAAGGCAAACAAGGTAAAGTGTTACTTGTTGACAGAAAGAAAAATAGAGTTGTTGTTGAAGGTATTAACATGATATCTAAACATCAAAAACCAAGTGCTACTCACCAACAAGGTGGAATCATTAAAAGAGAAGCTGGCCTTCACATATCGAATGTAATGTATATGCACAATGGTAAAGCTACAAGAATCGGATACAAAGTTGAAACTACAGAAAAAGACGGTAAAACAGTAAGAGTCAAAAAACGTGTAGCTAAAACTACAGGAGAAGTAATAGATTAGTAATTTGAGAAAGGAGGCAAATAAGTGAATAGGTTTAGAGATTTCTATAATTCAGAAGTAGTGGACGCTATGATGAAAAAGTTTTCTTATAAAAATAAGATGGAAGTTCCTAAGATAGAAAAAATCGTTATTAACATGGGTCTTGGCGAAGCTAAAGAAAATGCTAAAATACTTGAAAATGCTGTTTCTGATATGTCTATCATTGCAGGTCAAAAACCAGTTATAACAAGAGCAAAAAAATCTATAGCAGCTTTCAAACTTAGAGCAGGTATGCCTATTGGTTGTAAAGTGACGTTACGTGGAGATAGAATGTATAGCTTTGCTGACAGACTTATAAGCGTAGCATTACCACGTGTACGTGATTTTAGAGGTATAAGTGGTGAAGCTTTTGATGGTAGAGGAAATTATACTTTAGGTGTAAAAGAGCAACTTATTTTCCCTGAAATTCAATATGACAAAATAGATAAAATTAGAGGTATGGACATAGTTTTTGTTACTACTGCTAAAACAGATGAAGAAGCTAAGGAATTATTAACATTGTTTGGAATGCCATTTAGAAAGTAAGGGAGGTAAAGATATGGCTAAGAAGTCCATGGTTGTAAAGCAGCAAAGAGAACCAAAGTTCTCAACAAGAGCTTATACTCGCTGCGAAATATGTGGAAGACCTCACGCTGTACTTAGAAAGTTTGGTATATGTCGTATTTGTTTTCGTGAATTAGCATATAAAGGACAAATCCCAGGTGTGAAAAAAGCAAGTTGGTAAAATAGGAAAGGAGGTTTTTTTAATGTCAATGAGCGATCCTATTGCAGATATGCTTACAAGAATTAGGAATGCAAATAGTGCAAAGCATGATACTGTAGATGTACCAGCTTCAAAAGTAAAAATATCTATAGTAGATATATTACTAAAAGAGGGTTACATCAAAGGTTATGAGATAATCGAAGATGGTGTAAAGAAGACCATGCGAATTACTCTTAAATATGGAAAAACTAAAAATGAAAAAGTAATATCAGGAATCAAAAGAATTTCTAAACCAGGTTTGCGCGTTTATGCTAACCGTGATGATTTACCGAAAGTATTAAACGGTTTGGGTACAGCTATTGTTTCTACAAACAAAGGTATTATCACAGACAGAGAAGCAAGAAAAGGCAACGTAGGCGGAGAAGTTATTGCTTTTGTATGGTAATAAAAAATAAGTAAAAAATTTTAGGAGGTGCAGAACATGTCACGTATAGGAAGACAACCTATAACAGTACCAAGTGGGGTAACTGTTACTTTAGGAGAAGCAAATCTAATTACTGTTAAGGGACCAAAAGGTACTTTGACAAGAAAATTAGTAGATGACATGAACATCGCAATTGAAGAATCACAAGTAGTAGTAACAAGACCAAGCGATTTAAAAAGACACAAAGCTTTGCATGGCTTAACAAGAACTCTTATATTCAACATGATTGAAGGGGTAACGAACGGATATACAAAAACTCTTGAGATAAATGGTGTAGGTTACAGAGCTGCAAAGAATGGAAACAAATTAAATCTTACTCTTGGATATTCTCATCCTGTAGAAATGATTGACCCAGAAGGCATAACTTCTACAATGGAAGGAACTAACAAAATAATTATAAGCGGTATTGATAAAGAAAAAGTTGGTCAATTCGCAGCAGAAATAAGATCTAAGCGTCCACCAGAGCCATACAAAGGCAAAGGTATTAAGTACGCTGATGAAAGAATTAGACGCAAAGTTGGAAAAACTGGTAAGAAATAATAAAGGGGTGAATTTATATGATTAATAAGCCATCACGTCAGTTAGCTAGAAAGAAAAGGCATAATAGATTGCGTAATAGTATTTCTGGTACACCTGATAAACCAAGATTGGCTGTGTTTAGATCTAATAAACACATATATGCTCAGCTTATTGATGATGTAGCAGGTCATACATTGGCATCCGCATCTACAATGGAGAAATCTATTGCAAGTACTTTAAAATCAACTTCAGATAAAGAAGCTGCTGCTGCTATCGGCACTGCAGTTGCAAAAAGAGCTATGGAAAAAGGAGTAACTCACGTTGTTTTCGACCGTGGCGGTTACCTTTACCATGGAAAAGTAAAAGCATTAGCAGATTCTGCTAGAGAAGCAGGATTACAATTCTAAGTAAGGAGGGAAAACCGTTTGAAGAAAATAGATGCTGAATCACTTGAGCTTAAAGATAAAGTAGTTACTATAAATCGTGTTACTAAAGTTGTTAAAGGTGGTCGTACTTTTCGTTTCGCAGCTTTAGTGGTTGTAGGCGACGAAAATGGTCATGTAGGCGTAGGACTTGGTAAAGCAACTGAAATACCGGAAGCGATTCGTAAAGGTAAAGAAGACGCTAAGAAAAACCTTGTTTTTATAGATAGAAACAACAATGATAGCCTTTACCATCAAATAGATGGCAGGTTTGGGGCAGCTCATGTTCTACTTAAACCAGCCGCAGAAGGTACTGGAATCATAGCAGGTGGACCTGTTCGTATAGTTATGGAGCTTGCGGGAATTCGTAACATAAGAACAAAATCTTTAGGTTCTAATAACAAACGTAATGTTGTTAATGCGACAATAGAAGGTCTTAGAGAAATTAAAACTCCAGAACAAGTTGCTAAGCTCCGCAACAAGACTGTAGAAGAAATCTTGAATTAAGGAGGGGAATTTTATGGCGAATGAACTTAAAATAACTCTTGTAAAATCTACAATTGGAGCAATTCCAAAACATAGAAAAACAGTACAAGCTTTAGGTCTTAGAAAGCTTAATAGATCTACTATAAAAAAAGATAATCCAGCTACTCGTGGTATGATTAATCAAATATCGCATATGGTGAAAGTGGAAGAAATATAATTAATTAAGAAGGAGGTGCTCATAGATGGACTTAGGTAAATTAAGCCCAGCAGCAGGCTCAAACAAAAAAAGTTTTAGAGTAGGTAGAGGCCATGGTTCAGGTAATGGTAAAACTGCGGGTAAAGGTCACAAAGGACAAAACGCTAGATCTGGTGGTGGTGTAAGACCAGGTTTTGAAGGTGGTCAAATGCCTTTATATAGAAGACTTCCTAAAAGAGGTTTTAAATGCAGAAACTCTAAAGATATAATTGCTATTAACATAAAACAACTTGATGTTTTTGATGATGGTTCGCTAGTTAACATTGAGGCTTTAAAGTCAAAAGGTTTAGTTAGCAATCCAAGAGATGGTGTTAAAATTCTTGGAGAGGGCGAAATCAGTAAAAAACTTACAGTGCAAGTGAACTACTTTAGCCACTCTGCAGCTGAAAAAATAGTAGCAGCTGGGGGAAAAGCAGAGGTGATATAACTTGTTTAGCGTGTTTGTTAATGCTTGGAAGGTTAAAGATATACGAAAAAAAATGCTATATGTGCTCATGATTGTTTTGATATACAGAATTGGTGCAAATATACCATTACCCGGAATGCATCTTACCGCATGGCAATTTATGCGAACAAATGGAACTAACCAAACTCTATTTGCTACTATAGCAGGTGGAGGTTTTGGTACAATATTTGCAATGGGTATTGGACCCTATATTACTTCTTCTATCATAATGCAACTTCTTTCTGTAGCGGTTCCGAAATTGGAGCAGCTAAAGAAAGAAGGCGAAGAAGGTAGGAAAAAAATTAACCAATATACGAGAGTTATTGCACTTGTATTAGCGATTTTGCAAAGTATAGGTATCGTTTTCTCATTGAGTATGAATCAATTATTTATATACGATAATTTTTTAACTTATTTGACGGCAAGTACAGCATTAGTTACAGGTACGGTTTTTGTAATGTGGCTAAGTGAGCTTTTAACTGAAAAAGGAATTGGTAACGGTGCATCTTTTATAATTTTTTCTAATGTACTTGCGAGCTTTCCAGCAGGTATTATGAATTTGTATTATACTGCACTTATGGGTGGTACGTTTGCGGCAATAAGTATGGTTTTGCTTGTAATATTGTTTGTACTACTTGTAACATTTGCTATTTTAATCCAAGGCGGCGAAAGACGCATACCAGTACAGTATTCTAAAAAAATGGCTGGCAGACAAATGCAAGGGGGTCAAGCTAGTTATATACCCCTTAAAGTAAATATTGCAGGTGTTATGTCTATAATTTTTGCTATAAGTTTGCTTCAATTTCCAGCGACCATGGCAGCGTTATGGAGTCCTCCATGGCTTATGAATATGGTACATCATCTACAAATTACTATGCCTATAGGTGCTGTGCTTTATATGATACTTATAGTTGCCTTTACATTCTTTTATACTTCCTTTGCAGTAAACCCTATAGAAATGGCTGAAAACATGAAAAAAGGTGGAGGTTTTATACCAGGTATAAGACCAGGAAAACCAACTAGCGAATATATTCAAAAAACAGTTCATAGACTATCTTGGATAGGTGCTTGTTTTTATGTAATACTTGCTATGGTACCCGTTCTGTTTCAATGGATTTTCGATATAAACGTAGGGTTTGGTGGCACAACACTGCTAATCGTTACAGGAGTTGCACTTGAGATAGTGAAACAATTACAATCTCAATTATTGATGAGAGATTACAAAGGTTTCTTAAGTTAAAATTTAAAAGTTTTAAAAAGGGTTAGGTCAAGAGATTAAAAATCGTGGAGCTTTTAGCTTGAGGTATTGACCTTATCCCACAAGCTTTTTACAAAAAGCTTGTGGGATAAGATATTTTCTGGCCGAATCTAAGGTCTTAATTTTTTAGATTCTAGTTTGCAAGAAAGAGGTTGTAGATATGAAGTTAATACTAATAGGAGCTATAGGTGCAGGTAAAGGCACTCAAGCAAAAAAAATTAGTACTAAATATGGAATACCACACATCTCTACAGGGGATATTTTAAGGGCACATATAAAAAATAAAACTGAAATTGGAATGAAAGTAAAAGCAGTATTAGATAGTGGTGGGCTTGTTTCTGATGATATCATTACAGAAATCGTTAAAATAAGAGTACTAGAAAATGACTGCAAGAATGGATTTATACTCGATGGTTTTCCTCGTACCATTACTCAAGCTAAAGACCTTGAATCTATATCGAATATTGATAAAGTGATTTATCTAAAAGTAGACGATTCTATTATAGTTAAAAGGCTTGTTGGTAGAAGAACTTGTAATGACTGCTCTGCTATGTACAATGTAGAATATTTAAAACCGAAAGTTTCAGGAAAATGTGATATATGTGGTGGAGAGCTTATGCAGCGTAAAGACGATGATGAAGAGATAGTTAAAGAAAGACTCAGAGTTTTTTATGATGTTACAGCACCTATAATAAATTTTTATGAAGAAAAAGGTTTGATATTTGAAGTTGATGGAATGCGCGAAGTAGAAGAAGTTTCGCAAACTATCACAGAAGCATTAGAGGTGTAAAGCAGCTTTGTCTATTATAATAAAAAATGATGAACAAATTAAAAATATGAGAATAGCTGGTGAAATTGTGGCTCGTGCTCATGAAATTTTAGAAAAAGAGCTTCGTGCAGGTATTTCAACTATGGAGCTCAACAAAATAGCAGAAGATTACATTAGAAGTCGTGGTGCTGTGCCGTCTTTTTTAGGATATTCAGGCTATCCCGCAACAATTAATGCTTCTATTAATAGCGAAATAGTACACGGGATTCCAAGTTTAAGAAAGCTTAAAGATGGAGATATTATAGGTATTGATATAGGGGCTTGTTATAATGGTTATCATGGCGATGCTGCAAGAACTCATGGTGTCGGGGAAATAAGCGAACAAGACCGCAAATTAATAAATATAACTCGTCAAAGCTTTTTTGAAGGTTTAAAATTTGCTAAAGAGGGAAATCACTTAAACGATGTATGTAAAGCAATTGATGAGCATATAGTGAAAAATGGTTTTTCTATAGTTAGAGATTATGTTGGACATGGAATAGGTAAAAACCTGCATGAATCACCACAAATACCTAATTATAGAATGAAGGTTAGAGGACCTAAGTTACGCAAGGGTATGACATTCGCTATTGAACCTATGGTAAATGTGGGTACCCATGAATTAACGGTACTTGATGATGGCTGGACCTCGGTTACACTAGATGGAAAAAATTCAGCGCATTATGAAAACACTATACTGATAACGGATGGAGAACCAGAAATTCTAACTATATAAAGTTTTTAATGCAAATTTTTTTGTTTTATGATATACTGACAAAAGTAGCTTTTTAACTAAGAGGTGGGTAAATATGTCATCTTATCAAGTTGGTCAAATAATTTACTCCAAATGTGGAAGAGATAAATCAAAGCCATTTATAATTTTAGACATAAAAGATAACTATTTATACTTAGTAGATGGAGATTTAAGAAAATTAGAAAACCCGAAAAAAAAGAAAATGAAACATGTTCAGTTAACAAAATTTGTTGATGAGAATATAAAGGATATTATTTTAAATCGAAAATATCTTTTGGATAGTGATGTAAGAACAGCTATTTTAAAGTATAACAGTATAAAATTATAATGAAGTCTTTGTTGTGTAAGGAGGTTAAAAAACCTTGTCTAAAAGCGATGTAATAGAAGTAGAAGGTACCGTTGTTGAAAAACTTCCGAGTGCTATGTTTCAAGTAGAATTAGATAATGGACATAAAATTGTTGCACATCTATCTGGAAAGTTACGTATGAACTTCATAAGAATTATACCAGGAGATAAAGTGTTAGTTGAAATGTCGCCTTATGATCTTACTAAAGGTAGAATCGTTTGGAGAGATAAATAGAATATCGAAAGGAGTATGTTGAATTATGAAGGTTAGACCATCAGTTAAGCCAATGTGCGAAAAATGTAGAAGCATTAAAAGAAAAGGGGCTATTCGTATTATTTGCGAAAACCCGAAACATAAACAAAGACAAGGTTAATTATACAATGGTCATTAGAGGGTCAAAAATCCTTGCATACCAACTTTAAGTTTAAAATTAAAAGGTACCTGAGATTTTGGCTTATAAAAGCGGCTGTAGATCAAATCTATTTTTTATAAGCTAATTACTCTGTTAGATAGAAGTTATTATTAAAATTTTTAAAAATTATAGGAGGTGCATGTATTACATGGCGCGTATCGCAGGGGTAGATTTACCAAGAGAAAAGCGTGTAGAAATAGGGCTAACCTATATTTACGGAATTGGTCGTGCAAGTTCAAACAGAATTTTGTCTGAAGCTGGTGTTAGTGTTAATACTAGAATTCGTGACCTTACAGATGATGAAGTTGCTAAAATTCGTGCAATTATAGACAAAACTCAAAAAGTTGAAGGCGATTTAAGACGTGAAGTTGCTCTTAATATTAAGCGTCTAGTTGAAATAGGCTGCTATAGAGGCATTCGTCATAGAAAAGGTCTTCCAGTAAGAGGACAAAAAACTAAAACTAATGCTAGAACTAGAAAAGGTCCTAGAAGAACTGTTGCTAATAAGAAGAAATAATAAGAAATAAATTTAGTATTTAAGGAGGTTTAACATAGATGGCGAAAAGAGCGGTTAAAAAGACAGCTACCCGCAGGCGTCGTGATAGAAAAAATGTTGAGCGTGGTCAAGCACATATACAATCAACTTTTAATAACACTATAGTTACAATTACAGACGTTGCTGGTAACGCGCTCTCATGGGCAAGTGCTGGAGAAATGGGTTTTAAAGGATCAAGAAAATCTACACCTTATGCTGCACAAATGACTGCTGACAAAGCTGCAAATTCTGCTAAAGAATACGGTCTTAGAACAATAGAGGTTTTTGTAAAAGGGCCAGGTAGCGGGCGTGAAGCTGCAATTCGTGCATTACAAGCGGCTGGACTTGAAGTAACTATGATAAGAGATGTAACGCCAGTTCCACATAACGGTTGTAGACCGCCAAAACGTAGAAGAGTTTAATTTTTGAATAGAAAAGGAGGTGCAAGTAATGGCTGTAAATAGAACGCCTGTTCTTAAAAGGTGTAGAGCTCTTGGTCTTGAGCCAGCAGTTCTTGGTATGTCAAAAAAATCAAGCAGAGAATCTATCAGAGGAAACAGAAAAATAAGTGAATATGGTCTTCAGTTAAGAGAAAAACAAAAGGCTAAATTTATATATGGAGTGCTTGAAAAGCAATTCAGAAACTATTTTGTTAAAGCATCTAATCAATCAGGTATAGCGGGTGAGAATCTTCTTCGTTTACTTGAGTCAAGACTTGATAATGTAGTATTTAGATTAGGTTATGCTAGAACTAGAAAAGAAGCTAGACAAATAGTTGGTCATAAACTTATTTTAGTTAATGGTAAACGCATAAATATACCTTCTTATAGAGTGAAAGCTGGAGATGTAATCGAAATTAGAGAAAAATCTACAGATTTACAAAGATTTAAAAATATTTTAGAGGTTACAGGCACTCGTATTGTACCAGAATGGTTAAGCGCAGATCATGCAGGCCTTAAAGGAACAGTTACTAGTTTGCCAGATCGTGAACAAATAGATGTACCAGTTAACGATACACTTATTGTTGAGTTCTACTCTAAAATGCTGTAATTAAGTTGTTGTTTGCTAATATTAAGATAATCCACAAGGGAGGTTTAAGTAATTGTTTGAATTTGAGAAACCTCGTATTGAAATTGCAGAAAAGTCACAAGATGGCACATATGGGCGTTTTGTGGTGGAGCCTTTAGAAAGAGGCTATGGAACTACTCTAGGAAATTCACTTAGAAGGATACTTTTATCTTCTTTACCAGGTTCTGCTGTTAGTAGTATAAAAATTGATGGTGTTCTCCATGAGTTTAGCGTATTACCTGGAGTAAAAGAAGATGTAATTGAAATTATTTTAAACCTCAAAAATCTTGCTATTAAAAATACTAGTAACAGCAATGAACCAAAAAAAGCTTATATTGATATAGCTGGTGAAGGTGAGGTTTTTGGTAGAGATATTAAAGTTGACTCTGATATAGAAATTATGAACCCAGATTTGCATATTGCAACTTTAAGTGGTGGTTCTGAAAGTAAATTATTTATTGAACTTACTATTAAAAAAGGTCGCGGATATGTAGGAGCTGACAAAAATAAAAAATCAGATCAGCCTATTGGTCTTATACCTATAGATTCTATTTTCACACCTGTTAGAAGGGTAAATTTTGTTGTCGGTGATACGAGAGTTGGACAAACTACAGATTATGATAAATTAACTCTGGAAGTTTGGACAAATGGCACAGTTACTCCTGATGATGCAGTTAGCCTAGGTTCTAAAATCCTAAATGAGCATTTAAACCTTTTTGTTAACCTTTCAGATAATGCTAGAGATACTGAAATTATGGTTCAAAAAGAAGAGGGGAAAAAAGAAAAAATCCTTGAGCTTACTATAGAAGAGTTAGATTTATCTGTGCGTTCATATAATTGTTTAAAACGTGCTGGTATTAACTTGGTTGAAGATCTTGCTAACAAAACAGAAGAAGATATGATGAAAGTTCGCAATTTAGGACGCAAATCATTAGAAGAAGTTTTAAATAAAATGACATCGCTCGGAATAGCACTTAACCCTAGTGATGAATAGATAAATTAGGAACGAGGAGGTTTTAAAATGGCGGGCTATAGAAAACTTGGTCGTACATCTAGCCAACGTAAGGCAATGCTTCGTAACCTTACAACTAATTTGCTATATCACGGTAAAATAACTACTACTGATACAAGAGCAAAAGAGACTAGACGTATTGCTGAGAAGCTTATTACTTTAGCTGTGAAGGAAAAAGATAATTTTGAAGAAGTAACAGTTAAAGCTAAAGTAGCTAAAAAAGATGAAAACGGTAAACGTATCAAAGAAGAAGTAAACGGTAAAAGAGTTACAGTTTTTGAAGAAATTGAAAAAACTATCAAAAAAGATAACGCATCACGTTTAAATGCAAGAAGAAAAATCCTTAGCGTGCTTTACCCTGTAACACAAGTGCCTAAAGATGGTAGAAAAAAGAGACAAAATACTGTGTCAATAGACATGGCAACTAAGCTTTTTGAAGAAATCGCGCCTAAGTATGCAGACCGTAAAGGTGGTTACACTCGTATGGTTAAAATTGGTCCTCGCAAAGGCGACGGAGCAGAGCAAGTTATACTTGAGCTTATATAGAAAAATCGCCCTTTAGGGCGGTTTTTTTTTGAAAAGATTAAAAGTCAAAGTCAAATGATTAAGACCGTGGAGGCTCTGCCTCCACACCACCGCAAGCGCAGCGCGCTTGACCGCTTTTTTAAGAACGCACATGCGTGCGTTCTTTTTTTAATTCTTAACAGGTTAATATAATTGAGCAAGGGTAGGAAAAAAGCATGAACGAAAGCTCGCGCAATAACGCGGTCAAGCGCGCGTGCGCTTGTCGGGGTGTGGGGCTGAAAGCCCCAGGGTCTTAATCTTTTAAAGCACGATTTTGTTTTTGTGTCATTTTTTTTATAAATTAAAGGTTTAAATAAAAAAAGCGTGAGCGAAAGCTCACGCAATAACGCGGTCAAGCGCGCGTGCGCTTGTCGGGGTGTGGGGCTGAAAGCCCCACGGTCTTAATCTTTTGACCTTAGTCTTAATCTTTTTTATTTGTGTATAAAAGTTGAGATAATATCCTTGCGCCTAACTTTGCGCCCATTTCTGTGCAAACTTCTTTATAAATATCAAAAGCTTCACTTAATTCTCCTCGTGCAGTGTCACTAGCCATTTTACCCTCAGAAACACTTTCTAGTATGTTGTAAACGAGTTCTTTGGCTTGAGCCATCTGTTCTTCATATGAAAGTACCTGTGTTTGCTCCATAGTTTCTTCTCTAAACAGCATAAAAGAGCATAGTTGTCTTAAATCAGATCTTTTAAATACATCTTTATCCATAGTAATCCCCTTTTTCAGACCATGGGGTTATCCGCCCGCAAGGTTTTTCTTATTTTTTAAAATATATGGGGAATAGAAAAAGCGTGGTTAGCGAACACCTCTAACGGTCCACTAGCCACGCAAACGTTTTTTTACCACTGTATTTTGACGCAAATACTCCAACAAAGCCTTACAATCCCACCAAAAGAATAGAAAAAAATAGGGGTTACTTGTAAACGAACTCTTTTTATTGTATAATTGTCTTTGTTACAGTGGCGAATTCGTTTGTTACTGGTCGTGAAGGACCGTTAGCAAGTTTTCTAAGTTGGAGAGCCTAGTAAACCGCTGTAACACCTTATTTAATCATGAATCCGATTAAATCGCTTAATCTAAATTCTGCCATATGCTCAGATTATAGCATATCTTTACATATATTGCAAACCTTTTCGATTTTTTGTTAAAAAATTAAAGTTAAAAGAGGCTGCTTTGTTAAGCGTATAATATATAGTCAAATGCAAATGAAACAGTTGCAAAAGATTAAAAATCAAAAGATTTCATACTTTTTTGAAAAAAAGTATGGCAAAAAACTTTAACAACCACTACGTGGTTGCTAAAAAGGGTCAAGGGTGTAACCCTTGCAGAGGCATGAAGGTGAGCCTTGACGAAGTTTCCACGGTTTTAATCTCTTACTGCTTCCACGGTTTTAATCTCTTACTGCTTCAGCTGCAATCGACTATAAATAAAAATGCACATGACTTCTCAATTCGTGAGATATCATGTGCATTTTCTTTTGACTTTGATTTTTTTTTTGATATAATGAAAACGTAACGATATATCAAGTTAGATAGAGGAGGGCTTTAATATGTCTAGTATGCCAGAAGGTTTTTTATGGGGTGGCGCAACTGCTGCTAACCAGTGTGAAGGTGGGTATGATAAAGGCGGTAGAGGTTTGGCCAATGTGGATTTAATACCACATGGAAAATATAGGTTCCCTGTAGCTTTAGGTAAAATGAAAATGTTTGAATTAGATAACGAACATTACTATCCAGCTTTAGAAGCTATTGATATGTATAGCAATTATAAGGATGATATTAAATTATTCGCTGAAATGGGTTTTAAGGTTTATAGAATGTCTATTGCTTGGAGTCGCATTTTCCCTAAAGGTGATGAGGCCGAGCCTAACGAAGAAGGTTTAGCTTTTTATGAAGATATGTTCAAAGAATGCAAAAAATATAATATAGAGCCACTTGTAACAATTACTCATTTTGATTGTCCGATATATTTAACAAAAGAGTACGGTAGCTGGAAAAATAGAAAAATGATTGGTTTTTATGAAAATCTATGTCGTGCAATTTTCAATAGATATAAAGATTTAGTAAAATATTGGTTAACTTTTAATGAAATCAATATGATTTTACACGCACCGTTTTTATGTGCAGGTTTACATTTTGAACCTGAAGAAAACGTAAAAGAATCAAAATTTATTGCAATACATCATGAGTTAGTAGCAAGTGCAATGGCTACAAAAATAGCCCGTGAAATAAATCCAGAGTTCAAAATCGGTTGTATGTTAGCAGCTGGAAATTATTATCCTCATACATGTGCACCAGAAGATGTATGGACAGGCTTGGAGAAAGACAGAGCTAACTATATGTTTATAGATGTACAAGCTAGAGGTGAGTATCCATCTTACGTACTTAAAATTTTTGAAAGAGAAAATATAAACATAGGTATTACAGAAGAAGATAAAAAGCTATTAAAAGAAAATACAGTTGATTTTGTTTCTTTTTCTTATTATTCATCAAGAGTAGCAAGTGCTAATCCAGAAGCAGGCGAAAAAACAGCAGGTAATATATTTGCAGCTATTAAAAATCCACATTTAAAAGCTAGTGAATGGGGTTGGCAAATAGATCCATTAGGTTTACGTATAACAATGAACACAATTTACGATAGATATAACAAGCCATTATTTATTGTTGAAAATGGCTTAGGAGCAATAGATACGCCAGATGAAAATGGAAATATTGAAGACGATTACCGTATTGAATATATGAAAGAGCATATAGAAGCTATGAAAGATGCTGTAAACATAGACGGTGTAGAACTTTGGGGCTACACATCTTGGGGTTGTATAGATTTAGTTAGTGCTTCTACTGGCGAAATGAAAAAGAGATATGGTTTTATTTACGTAGACAAAGACAATGAAGGAAACGGAACTTTAAAAAGAACTAAAAAGAAAAGTTTTGAATGGTACAAAAAAGTGATAGCAAGCAACGGTGCAGAGCTTTAAAAGATTAAAAAATTAAAAGATTAAGACCTTGGGGCTATGCGCCCCAAACCCGCACAAGCGCAGCGCGCTTGACCGCTTTAAGCATGCGCGTTGCGCATGCTTTTTTTGGGTTAAAATATAGTATACAAAAAAAGAAGTATATATAAAAAAGTGATGTAATCAGGACCACTAGCAAAGCTAGTGGTTTTGTTATGGCTAAAGCGATAAATTAAAAGCAAGCACGAATGTGCTTGCTAAAAAAGGCGGTCAAGCGCGCTGCGCTTGCGGTGGTGTGGAGGCAGAGCCTCCACGGTCTTAATCTCTTGATCTTGACCTTAATCTTTTGACTTTAATCTTTAGCGCATTGACAAAATACGATAAAATATAGTGTTTTTTTCTACGCGTGTGTTATAATTGAGATATGGAGTATAATATTCGGTTTTAAATAATAAAATATATGAACGCTTTTTATAGAATCTATATTTATTATAAAAGTTTAACAAACTTATACAGAAAAAAATTCAAATTAAAAGCGCGAGCATAACTCGCGCAAAATCTTAAATATATTTCAGATGGTCAAGCGTGTGTGCACTTTACAGTGGACAGGTTAAGGGTTTACAAGTTTATGCTCTGTTGTTGTTTTGGTATTGCTGTAACATGAAATCTTGCTTGTATCTAAGTACTCTAGGTATGTAGTTTTGAGTTTCAGCGAATGGTGGTATTCCATTATGTCTTCTTACGTTTGTGGGCCCAGCATTGTAAGCTGCTAGAGCTAGTTCTAACTCACCATCAAATTTATCAAGCATTTCCCTTAAATATCTTGTACCACCGTGAATGTTTTGCGAAATATCAAACGGGTCAGATACACCTAAATGTTGTGCAGTACCAGGCATAAGTTGCATAAGCCCCATGGCACCAGCAGGGGAAACAGCATTAGGTCTAAAGCTACTTTCAGTCTGTATTACAGCTCTTATTAAACTTGGATTTATGTTGTAGATAGCTGAAGCTGAAGAAATAGCTCTATTAATTGCATCTTCTTGGTTTTCATTAGAACCTGAATTGGAATCTGAATTTGATACAAAATTGTTTAAAATTTCATCAAAGCTTGATTCTGTGATGACTGGTGGTGCTGTACCAGCACTAACAGGTATATCCTCGTAATCCTCTATTACAGGACGTTCGCTTATAGGCGTATTTATGACAGGAGGAGTCACGTTTGAAACAGGACGCACTTGAATATTAAGGCGACCTTTAATATCTGTCATTATTTGGCTATATAAGTTATTAGAAACAAGCACAATATCACCTCGATTTTTAATTTTGAATTACATATGTATATTTATACTAATGTATTAGAAAAATATTTTACATATACCATCAGGGAATACTATACGTTTTTTCCTTTTGTAAGTCAATATAAAAATAAATACAACTAGGCGGTTAAACAATGGATAAAAAATCATTTAAAACATTAGAATTTAATAAAATAATAGATATGTTAAGTTCTAAAGCAATATCAAGTATGGGAAAAGAAAAGGCAAGTAATATTATGCCAACTGACAAGATAGAAGAAATAATAGAATTGCAAAATGAAACTACAGAAGCTGCTAGTATCATTTTAAGAAAAGGTTCATTGCCTTTAGGTGGAATAAAAGATATAAGACCTTATTTAAAAAGGGTAGCTGTAGATGGTGTACTTAATATAGCTGAACTTTTATATGTAGGCGATTTTATTTATGTATCTAAGAAGGTTTTAGCGTATTCTAAAGCTGAAAATAAAAACGATACTTTTGAAATACTTATGCCTTTATTTGAAATGTTGCAGTCTCCAACATATTTAGAAAAAGAGATTGAACGATGCATAGTTAGCGAAACAGAAGTTTCAGACACAGCAACTGATATACTTTATGATATAAGAAGAAGTATAAAAGTATCAAACGATAGAATAAAAGAGCAGTTAAACAGCATTATACATTCTCAATCATACAAAAATATGTTACAAGATACAGTTGTTACACTACGTGGTGGTCGTTTTTGTGTTCCGATTAAACAGGAATATAGAAATTCTTTTCCTGGAATGGTACATGACCAATCATCTACAGGTGCGACAGTATTTATGGAGCCAATGAGTGTTGTAACTTTAAACAATAAAATAAAAGAATTAAACTTGAAAGAAAAAGAAGAGATAGACAAAATATTAAAATCTTTATCAGGTCAAGTAGCTGAAAACATAGATTTGTTATATTCAAACACAGAAATACTCACAAACTTAGATTTTATATTTGCTAAGGGGGAGCTTTCGCTATTAATGGAAGGAACAAAGCCTTTATTTAATACAAAGGGTTATATAAATATAAGGAGAGGCAAGCATCCTCTTATTGATAAAAATAAAGTTGTAGCTACTGATATATATTTAGGTAAAGATTTTACAACTTTACTTATTACAGGGCCTAATACAGGTGGTAAAACAGTAGCGTTAAAAACTTTAGGTCTATTCACACTTATGGGGCAATCAGGGTTGCATATACCCGCTTTTGATAATTCACAACTTGCTATTTTTGATAATGTTTTTGCAGATATAGGTGACGAGCAAAGTATAGAGCAAAGTTTAAGTACATTTTCTTCACATATGACTAATATAGTAAGCATATTGGGTCAAGTTACTGATAACTCGCTTGTATTACTTGATGAACTTGGAGCAGGAACGGACCCTACAGAAGGTGCAGCTCTTGCGATAGCTATACTTAAATATTTATTTGATAGACAAATAAGAGCAGCAGTAACAACGCATTATAGTGAGCTTAAAATGTATGCTTTATCAACTAAAGGAGTTGAAAATGCTTCTTGTGAATTTGATGTGGAGACTTTATCACCCACATATAAACTTTTAATAGGAATTGCAGGAAAAAGTAATGCTTTCGCTATATCGAAAAGGTTAGGGTTAGAAGAACACATAATAAATTCCGCTAGAGAAGTTATTAGTAGTAGCGATGAAAAGTTTGAAGATATAATAACAGATTTGGAAATAACCAAAAAAACTGTTATGTTAGAAAAAGATAAAGCTGAAGCTTATAGGCGTGATGCTGAGGTACTCAAAAAAGATTTTGAAAAGCAAAAACAAAAATTAAAAGATGAAAGAGTTAAAATATTAGAAAAAGCTAGAGAAGAAGCTCGTCAGACAATGTTAGAGGCAAAAAATCAAGCTGATGCTCTTATAAAAGAAATTATAAAACAGTCTAAGGCAACAAATATAAATGAAATGAATAAAGTAAGAACACAAATTAATCAAAAGATGGGCAAACTATCTACTGGTATCAATCAGAAAAATGAAAATAAAAAAGTACCAAAAACTTTGAATACAGGAGATAGAGTATTTATCCATACATTAAACCAAACTGGTATCGTTATGTCACCACCTGATGCAAATAAAGATGTAATGGTAAAAGCAGGTATTATGAAAGTGAAAATACCTATTAACCAATTATCATTAGATGAATCAGAAGAAGTAATAAAAGTTAGTAAGTCAGTTGCTGGCTATAAAGGAAATATCAAAGCAGGAAAAAGCCAAAATATATCTACAGAACTTGATATAAGAGGTCATATGGTAGAAGAAGGGTTAGAAAAAACAGATAAATATTTAGATAACGCTTATCTAGCAGGTATAAAACAAGTAACTATCATACACGGTAAAGGTACTGGTGTATTACGCAGTGCAGTACAAACTCATTTAAAAGGGCATTCTCATGTAAAATCTTATAGGGCTGGGATATTTGGAGAAGGCGAAAACGGTGTGACCGTAGTCGAGTTAAAATAAAAAGACTAAAAGATTAAAAGATAAAGACCGTGGGCGTTGCCCACACCCACAAACTTTTGAAAAAGTTTGACCAAAACTTTAAACGCTTAGGCTACGCCTAAGCTAGGTAAAAGGCTGAGTAAATGCATATAAAATTTAGAATAAAAAATAGAATGCGCAAAGCGCATTCTAAAAAGGGTCAAGGGTGAAACCCTTGCAGGGTTTGGGACAGCGTCCCAAGGTCTTTTAATCTTCAAAGAGGAGGGGTTACTATAGATACGAAGGTGTTGGTGGTAGAAGACGACCCAAATATTGCAGAGCTTATAAGGCTGTATTTTGAAAAAGAAGGTTATGATGTAAGTTTGGTGCATAATGGTGGCGAAGCTGTTTCAGAGTTTCTGAAATATTCACCACATATTATACTGTTAGATTTAATGTTACCAGAAGTAGATGGTTATGAAATATGTAAGTCAATTCGTAAAACTTCATCTGTACCAATAATAATGTTAACTGCTAAAGGTGAAACTTTTGATAAGGTTTTGGGGCTTGAACTTGGTGCTGATGATTATATGGTTAAGCCTTTTGAACCAAAAGAACTTGTAGCAAGAGTTAGAGCAGTACTTAGAAGATATGATAAAAAAGAAGTGAATGATGAAGATAAAATTACTTACTCTAATTTAATAGTTAATCATACTACGTATATAGTTACATACTATGATAAAGAACTGGAATTACCTCCTAAAGAGTTTGAGTTACTTTATTTTTTAGCATCAAACCCTAATAAGGTTTTTACACGTGAACAGCTTTTAGACAAAATATGGGGCTATGATTTTTTTGGCGATACTAGAACGGTTGACGTTCACATTAAACGTGTCAGAGAAAAAATGCCTGACCAGGATGAAAGTTGGAGTATAAAAACTGTGTGGGGCGTGGGTTATAAGTTCGAGGTGAAGTAAATGTTTAAAAGCATTTTTAGCAGGCAATTAATTGTATGTGTAGGGATTTTGTTTATTAGCGTTGTAATGCTTAGTATTACGTTAGTGCAAGTATTTACAAGCCATTTTGTGGATAGACAAAAAGAGATGTTAATGGAAAAAGGCGATCGTATAGCTGATTTTTATGTTCAGCTTGGCGAAAGTCCGTGGATGAGCGACATTGTAGTGGCAAGACTAGAGAATGAAATTAGAATATTATTTGAATATTTAAATATAAGTATTTTTTTAGTGAATATGGATTACTTTGTTGCAGCAACTTCTCCAGACATTGGTCATATACATGGAACACAATTAGACGAGACGATAATGCCAAAAGTAGATAAGATTATAGCTGGTGAAAAGGTGACTATACAAGGATTTGTAGGCGATATTTTTGAAGAACACCAATTAGCAATAGGTTTTCCTGTGGTTGTGCAGGATGAAACAGGTGCTATTTTTATGAGTGTTTCCATGCCAGAAATTGAGCGAAGTATAGCAGATGTAGTAAATATGATGTCTGTGTATATGATAATCTTTTTTTTGATAGCTGTTTTACTAATATATGTATCTTCAAGAAGTATTATAAATCCTATTAAAGAGATTAATAATGCAGCTAAAGTTATTGCAGATGGGAATTTTGAAAAGCGTATAATTGTAAATAGTAAAGATGAAGTAGGACAGTTAGCGGAAAGTTTTAATAATATGGCTCAAAGCTTAGAAAAGCATGAAAATACACGTACAGAATTTATCGCTAATATATCTCATGATATCAGATCGCCACTTACATCTATTAAAGGATTTTTAGAAGCGATAATGGATGGTACAATCCCTAAAGAAAAGCATGAGCATTACTTAAAAATTGTATTGGATGAATGTATACGCCTTAATAAACTTGCCAATAATCTTTTATATGTAAGTAATATCCACTATATGGGTAAAGAACGCCTTGAACTTAAAGCTTTTGATATAAATATACTAATCAAGGAAACGATAGTTAAATTTGATAATACATCTATAAACAAGGAAATAGAAGTTAGTACCATACTAGATACTTGCAATAACATGGTCATGGCCGACTATGTAAAGATACAAAGAGTAATATATAATTTACTTGATAATGCAATAAAATTCAGTAAAAAAGGTGGCCTTATAGTAATAGAAACTACACAAAAAGAAAGTAAGTTATATATAAGCATAAAAGATAATGGAGAAGGTATCTCTTTAGAAGAACAGGGCAAAATTTTTGAAAGATTTTATAAAGTGGATTCTTCGAGAGGTAAAGACAAAGTAGGTAGTGGACTTGGGCTTTCTATAGTAAATGAATTTATAAAAGCGCATAATGAGAAAATTACCGTAAGTAGTGAATTGGGAAAAGGTTGCGAGTTTGTTTTTACACTAGATTTATGTAATGTCGAAAATAAAACATAAAATTTAAAGTTTGTTCAAAGTTTATTCAAAAATTTGTTGTATTATAGAAAAAAACAAAAAGAGAATGGGAGGTTTATTTTATGAAGGACGAAAAAAATATAGATGAAGTACCAGTAGTAAATGATGCTATTAAGGAAAAGGTATCAGAAAATATAATAGAAAAAGCTGAAGAAAAAATAGTGGAAGACATAATAGAAGAAGCTGAGGAAAAAGTAGCAAAAAATACAACAGAAGAAGTTGAGGGAAAGACAGCAGAAAACATAACAGGTAAAACAGAAGAGAGCATATCAGATGTAGCGGAATACACAGTTGTAGAAGGTAGTACAGCTTTATCTCCGTATATAATCCATTATGAAGACTCATCAAAAGAAATGCATACTAAAAAAAGAAAGGGTCTGAAGAATATTGCTCTTATGACTTGTGTGGTAAGTATACTTGGAGGATTGAGTATAGGGGTTGGGCTAGGAATAAGTATGCCGATAGCGCAAAGTGTTATAGACTCAAGAGCAGGGAACACAAATAATAGTTTATATAGTATGACGCAACAAGATTTAATATTTTCAAGTTCAATGCAACCTTTAAGCATGGTAGATGCAGTAAACACAGTTAAGCCTTCAGTTGTAAGTATAAGCACTACATCATCAATGTTTGGAGGAAATAGAAGTAGCAGATTTGTTGAACCGTTCGACTTGCAAATCCCTTCTTCAGGAACAGGAATAATATTTGATGAAAGCGACGATAGAGTATATATAGTTACAAATGAGCATGTTATAGAAAACGCAAATTCTATTAGTATTGCTATTGGAAGAAGTGAAGAAGTGCCAGCAAAACTTTTAGGTAGAGATGTGCAGTCAGATTTAGCTGTTATATATGTTTTAAAATCTGATTTAGAAGAAATAGGAATAAAAGAAGTAACACTTGCTAAATTCGGAGATTCAGCAGAAATGCAAGTAGGCGAAGTAGTGATAGCTATAGGAAATGCGCTTGGGCAAGGAAATACCACAACGATGGGAATTGTAAGTGCCAAAAACATTCAAATACCTATAGATGGAAGACTTTTAACAGTACTTCAAACTGATGCAGCTATTAATCCAGGTAACAGCGGAGGGCCTCTTATAAATTCCAGAGGTGAAGTAATAGGGATAAATACTGTTAAGCTTGCGAAAGATAATGTGCAAGGTATGGGATATAGCATAACTTCAAATATAGCTATACCTATTATGGAAGAGTTACGTAATCAAACTCCAAGACCTTATCTAGGAATAAGAGGGCATAATGTTACACCAGAAATAGCAGCATTATTTGATTTAGAACCAGAAGGAGTATTTGTACATTCAGTTTATGAAGGTAGTGGTGCGTATGCCGCAGATTTAAGGCCTACGGATATTATAACTCATTTTAACGGTCAGCTTGTGCCAAACATGCCTAGGCTTTCTGAATTAATACAGGAGCAAGAAGTTGGCGATGAAGTATCACTTACAATTATACGAGACGGGTTAGAAACAATTGAACTAACTACAACTTTAACAGGTTTTTAAATTAACGTGAGTTCAAGGGGATAAAGATTCCATTGAACTTTGATGATATTCGTACTTTTTTTTATGAAAAAAGCACTCATAACGTGAAAGATCTTGCGATTTTCAATCAGTTACGCTGTGGTTGGTTCGACTGTTTCGAACTCACGTTAAATTAAGTTTAGGACAATAAAAAAAGCCGCTTCCTACAGTGTAATGTAGGGGCGGTTTTTTGCTTTGTTAGGAGTGTACTCTTGAATAGGGGATAAAAAAGTGAAGAGTGATGGGGGATCGAAATCTTCACTTTTCATATCTGCGCATAACCTGATTAAAAAGCTAAAAAATTATGTTATCTAAGATGCAGCTGCTAAAGACTAAAATACTTAAAAACATGTGTTTAGAACTTTTTTGTTATGTTTGATTCTGACGATTTACAATTTATTTCATACTTGATATAATATTTCGTAGGTGAAAAAATTTTGTATTATCCTACGAAATTTAATTAGATGTACACCTCCATAATGTTTATATATGCGCCACATATGTTTGAAACCTTCACACAATTTTGATTCAATAAATGTTGCTTGAATAGCCTAAATTGCTTATTATTAATATCGGTTAATAGTGTTTTAAGATTAGCATTTTAATAAGTTATTTCAATATTTTTTTTATAAGTTTCCTAAAAAACATTTTTTTGAATGGACAATTTAACTAAATTAATTTAGATTTTGAGCTTTATTAGGAAAAAGTAACGATTGAAAAAAATTTGAAAATTATATTAAACTTCAAAAATACAACAATTAGTGTGATGTGGCATTATAAAATTGTAGAGTTACACAAAGTTTAATTTTATAGCTTATAAGACATATCCCAAAATAAATATTCAAATTCCAGACTTGAGATAAAAATTTGCTGTATAAACTTTATTATACAACAATGGTTTAGATTATTATATTTGAGAGACAGAATATAAACAATTGAAATAATTTACATCTCCAACAGGAAATTAAGATTAAACAAGTGACATACTCCCACCACCTAAGAGGTAGAGACTTCTTGCCAATCATTGTTAAAGAAAGCCGCCTTCTACAATGTAGGGGCGACTTTTTGCTTTATTAGGAGTGTACTCTTGAATAGGGGATAAAAAAAGTGAAGAGTGATGGGGGATCGAAATCTTCGCTTTTCATATCTGCGCATAACCTAATTAAAAAGTTAAAAATTATGTTATCTAAGATGCAGCTGCTAAAGACTAAAATACTTAAAAACATATATTTAGAACTTTTTTATTATGTTTAATTCTGACGATTTACAGTTTGCTTCATGCTTGATATAGTATTTCGCAGGTAAAAAATTTTGTATTATCCTACGAAATCTAATTAGATATACACCTCCATAATGTTTGTATGTGCGCCACATACATTTGAAATTTTCACACAATTTTAATTCAATAAATGTTGCTTGAATCGACTAAATTGCTTATTATTAATATCGGTTAATAGTGTTTTAAGATTAGCATTTTAATAAGTTATTTTAATATTTTTTTACAAAGTTGCTGAAAAATATTATATTGAATAGACGATTTAACTAAATTTATTTTGATTTTAAGCGTTATTAAGAAAAAATAACGGTTGAAAAGAATTTGAAAATCACATTAAACTTCAAAAATACAACAATTAGTGTGATGCAGCATTATAAAATTGTAGAATTACACAGAGTTTAATTTTATAGCTTATAAGACATTTCCATTTTATAAGACATATCCCAAAATAAATATTCAAATTCTACACTTGAAATAAAAATATCTTCTAGTCGTGCGCGCCCCTCTGCAGTTTTGTTTTCGCTCGTTTTATCTAAACTTTCAAAAAACCAATTAAAAGAGCCAGCAAAATCATCTGACGCGTAGCCTAAAATCCAACTTTTATAAAAATTATTTTCTAATTTATCAGCGTAATCTACTTTTAATCTTTGGGCATAATCTGAATATGTCCACGCACAAGGAAAAACAGTTGCAAGCATTTCTGATAAATCTCCAGTTTGTCCTATAGCTAACATATTTGCTGTATATGTTCTATTATACAACGATGGCTTAGACTTTTGTACTTCATCAGGTGTAATTCCGAAAGAGGCCATATACTCTCTATGTATTTTCATTTCTTCTATTAATATAGAGTACTGGCTATTTACAAAACGAATCATCATTTCTTCAGTACTCGATTTAACTGCAGCTAATGCGAACACTTTCGCATATTCAATAAGGTAATGATAGTCTTGAATAAGATAAAACTTAAATTTTTCTTTGTCAAGTGTCCCTTTTCCGATTTCCTGTACAAACGGATGGTTGTATCCCGCTTCCCATGTAGTTATAGCCTTTTGTTTTAAATTTGCTGAAAACATAAATTACCTCCTAAATTTTGTCGTGTTATACTCATCTGCAACTAGAAACAGTAAAACATAAAAACCTTGGGGCTTCCGCCCCAAACCCCGACAAGCGCAGCGCGCTTGACTGCTTTTTTTGCCATACTTTTTTTCAAAAAAATATGAAATCTTTTGATTTTTAGTCTTTTAATTATTTATTCCTATTTCATATACAATTGACTATACAATAGCATTCTCAAGTTTTGTGATGCTTGAAAAATATTAGGTTGAGATATAATAGCGGAAACAACCGCTACGCCATTAATTCCGCTACCATGAAATAAAGGTATTGTGTCGGCATTTATTCCACCAATTACAACAATTGGAATTAGTATTTCATTTCTGATTTTTTTAAGTTCTTCAAATGTTGTAATGTTTGCATCTGATTTTGTATTGGTAGCAAACATAGCACCTACGCCTAAATAATCAGCACCATTATTATATGCTGTAATCGCTTCTTTGAAATTTGCAACAGATACGCCAAGGATTTTATTTTCCCCTATTAATTTACGCGCAATTTCTGCTGGCAAATCTTGTTGCCCAACATGAACTCCTTCAGCATCCACAGCTAATGCAATATCCACTCTATCATTAATGATTAACGGTACATTATATTTGCTGGTGATTCTTTTTAGTTTTATAGCTATTTCTAAAAATTCTAAAGATGAAACTGCTTTTTCTCGAAGCTGCACAATAGTACAGCCGCCTTTAATAGCATCTTCAACTGCGATTTCGATTGTTTTAGTACTCATGATGCTACGATCAGTCACCAAGTAAAGAGTATAATCTATTTTAGATTTCATCTAAAACCATTCTCCTCACAATCATATCAGTATTCATCAAGCCTATGGCATTTATAAGCGCAGTATGGAAACTGCCACTTCCGTTCTTTCCTTCATTTTCAAAAGCAATTTCTCCAGCTATACCCATAGATAACATAGCTGTAACAGTAGATTCAAAAACTTTAGTTTTATTCATACTAGATAAAACTCCTATTAAAGACGAGCACATACAACCAGTTCCAGTAAGTTGCGATAGCATACTATGACCATTTTTTATTGATATTGTTTTATTACCATTTGAAACAAAGTCAATAGTGCCAGTAACAGCAATTACACAGTTAAATTTACGTGCTAAATCTTCAATCATACTTTTAATTTCTGTATATTCTAAATTATTTGGAGATGCGTCAACGCCTCGCGTATGAGGCTTAAAACCAGCAATATAACAAATTTCTGATATATTGCCTTTTATTATAGCGGGTTTAATCTCCTTGAGTATATCTTCTACCGCCTTGTTACGAAAAGTAGAAGCTCCAGCTCCTACGGGGTCAAAAATAACTGGAATATCTAATTCATTTGCTTTTTTACCAGCTGCTATCATAGATTTAAGTGTTGTTGTGTTAAGTGTTCCAATATTTAATACAACAGATGAAGATATACCAACAATGTCTGCGATTTCTTCTATAGCGTCAGCCATAATAGGCGAACCACCAATAGCAAGTGTAATATTTGCACAGTCATTTACACTAACATAATTAGTTATATGATGTACAAGTGGTTTTGTGGTTCTTGCTTTTTCTATAAGTGCAGTTTGAGCAATTTTATTTTTCACTAGGGTTCCCCCTTTTTAATCCATTTTCATATAATTCATAAAAATGATGTGTAGGTCCGTGTCCTTTGCCTATTTTAAGATTTGCCCCATGCTTTATAGCATTAGTAATATATTTTTTTGAATTTTCAATAGATTTTTCAAGTGAATTTCCAAGCGCAAGGTTGGAGGCAATTGCAGATGAGTAAGTACATCCAGTACCATGCGTATTTTTTGTATCAATTCTAGGCGCAGTAAAATAAAAATACTCTTTTCCGTCAAATAGTACATCTGTAGCGTCGCCTTCAGCGTGCCCACCTTTCACTAATACATTCTTACAACCCATATCGTACATTAGACCTGCAGCTTTTTTCATATCCTCAGTACTAGAAATTTTCATTCCAGTTATATGTTCTGCTTCTGGAATATTTGGAGTAAGAACATCGGCAAGCGGCAAAATAGTTTTAATAAGTGTATCTATTGCCGATGGATTCATTAATGCACAGCCGTTTTTAGCGTACATCACAGGATCGATAACAATATTTTGCGGATTATAAAATTTTAGTTTTTTAGCTGTCGCTTCCATACACTCTGCTGTGGATAGCATACCGATTTTAACAGCTTCAATTTCTATATCTTCGAATATAGAATCTATTTGCTTCTCAATCATATCAGTTGTTATGTCTTGCACATCAATTACTCGACTCGTATTTTCAGCTACAACAGAGATAACAACACTTGTACCAAAAAGACCATGAGCTGAAAAAGTTTTCAAATCAGCTTGAATACCTGCTCCACCACTACAATCTGATCCAGCAATAGTTAATATACTTTTCATTTTTTTCCTCCTTTATAATGATAAATTCTTAAAGATTTAAACCGCGGGCGCTGACCGCACCCGCGAACTTTTAAAAAAGTTCGAACAAAACTTTAAGCAATCGCGTATGCGCTTGCAAAATCGGGGTCGAGCGCGCGTGCGCTCGTGGGGCGCATAGCCCCACGGTCTCTATACAAAAAAATGCCTTCTGCAATATAGGTAATATTGAAGAAAGCATTCTAACATACGGCTGTATTTATATGTTTGACATGCTTCCCTTCGCTGGTGTTAACCAACAGGTTCAAAGAGTCAGGTTTTAGCCTTCTCAACTCAAAAAGAGTCCCCCCGCATAATAATTGAAATTTTTATTTGAAATTTCATTGAAATTATTTTAACATTTTTACTTATTGTAGCATTTGAAAATTTTAAAGTCAATTGCTTGTAAACATATCAGGCTAAAAAACTTTTTTACCAAAAAAGCGCAAAGGAGGGTAGAAAATATGTTACAATAAAATAAATTATTTATAAAAAGGAGGGGGAATTTGGGAAAGAAACCAAATACCAAAAAAATAAATTTAAAAAAAGCTAAGGTGAAAAAATTTAAAAATAAAAAGAAAGCTTACGGCCCTATTGCAGTAGTAGTAGCATTTATTATAAGCCTTGCTACTTATTTCGGATTCTATTATATAGCACCTGTAGAAGGGGAAGTCATAGTACACTTTATAGATGTAGGACAAGGTGACGCTACACTAATACAAACTTCAGGTGGCACAGTTTTAATAGATGGTGGAGATAGGCACGCAACTGACGACCTTATGAGCTACCTCAGAAGGTTAGGTATTAATAATATTACATATGTTGTGGCTACACATCCTCATAGTGACCATATAGGAGGACTCATTACTGTATTAAACGAAATTAATGTTGAAAATATAATGATGCCACAAGTTGCTCATACTACAATTACGTTTGCTGACTTTATTACAGCTATTGAAGAAAGTGGACTTGCGCCGTACTCACCAAATATTAATGATACATTTAGTATAGGGGAAGCAATATTTACAGTAGTAGCACCTAATTCTAGTGGGTATAGTAGTTTGAATGATTATTCTATAGTTTTAAGAATGGATTATGGCGATGTAAGTTTTCTATTTACAGGAGACGCGGAAAGTGTGTCAGAGTATGAAATGTTACAAAATAATCATAATATTTCAGTAGATGTATTGCAGGTAGGACATCATGGTAGCAGTACAAGTACAACACATGAATTTTTAGAAGCTGTATCACCAGAAATTGCGGTTATAAGCGTAGGTGCTAATAATAGATATGGACACCCTCATGCTAGTGTAATAAATAGACTACAAAGTTCTGAGGTAATAATATATAGAACAGACATTCACGGCACAGTAGTAGTTTCGTCAGATGGAAATAATATAATTGTGCACTAAATATTAAAAAAGGATGATTTCCATGAGATATGCAATTGATAGATTTGAAGGTAGTATAGCTGTATGTAACGATATTTCTACAGGTGAAAACATAGAAATAGATAAAAATAATATCCCTAAAGAGGCAAAAGAAGGCGACATAATAGAGAAAACCGAAAATAGTTTTGTGCTAAACAAAAATCTTACAGAAGATAGGTATAAGCATATTTCTGAAAGAATGAATAAGCTATTTAAAAAATAAAAGACTTTTTTAAACAAAAAAACCTACCTTCAGGAGATTCGGTAGGTAAGCGGAAAAATATTATTTTCTTTTATTACGTTTGTTTAGACCTGCATGACGTTCATTTGAGGTTTTTAACCACTCTTTAATTTTTTCTTCTAAAACAGCTCCAGAATCAAGAGGTTCTTTATTAGAAGAATAATTATTGTTGTTACTACGGTGATTATTATTGTTATTGTAAGATTTCTCAAATCTAGGTGGACGATCGTTATTAAATGTTTTTGCAGGTGTAGGATTCGGGTTCGCATCTTTGATAGATAAAGAAACTTTGCCGTTTTCAGGGTCTATGGATAAAACTTTGACAGTAACAGCATCACCAACAGAAATATGATCATTTATATCTTTTACATAGTTAAGAGATATGTGTGATATATGAACAAGACCTTGAACTTTATTATCTATTAGCACTATAGCGCCAAAGGGTTTAATTTTAACAACTTTACCTTCAACTATACTATTTACTTCAATACTCATGGAAACACTCCTATAAATTGATTGTTATTTTATGTTCATATGATAGAATTATATTCTACTGAAATACTGTGAAAAGTATACCATATTTTAAAATAAAAAACAAATTATTTAAATGATTTAGTTTAAATCGGAGGAAAAATGCCTAAATTAAAAAATGCTAAAGTGAATATAGAATATATAGAATTTCCTAACATAGGTATAGGATATTTTGAAGGCAACAAGGTTAAAGTAAAAAACGCATTGCCAAATCAGGTATTAGATTTGAATATAGCGAAAAAAAGAAGAGGGTATGAAGGAAGATTAATTGAAGTAATAGAAAAAGCAAAAGAAGAAATAAAACCAGCATGTCCTGATTTTGGCGTATGCGGTGGATGCACTTATCAGAATATACCGTACGATTACGAGCTTGAAATTAAAAAAAATATGGTTTTAGAATTACTCGCTGAGGGCGGAATTGAAAATTATGAGTTCTTAGGGATAGAAAGTGCCCCATCACCTGAAGCGTACAGAAACAAAATGGAGTTTTCTTTTGGTGATGAAGAAAAAGGTGGACAGTTAGCACTCGGTATGAGAAAAAGAAATAGTTTTTATGAAGTAGCCACGAGTAAAAACTGTAATATAGTAGATAATGATTTTAGAATGGTACTAACTTGTGTACTAGAATTTTTCAAAAACACGGAAGAAGTTTTTTACCATAAAGCTAATCATCAAGGGGCATTACGTAATTTAGTCGTACGAAAAGGAAAAGAAGAAATATTAATTAATCTAGTTACAACATCACATATTAAAACAAATTTAGAACCGCTCATATCAGAGTTACAAAATTTAAAGCTTACTGGCACAATAGTTGGTATTCTTCATACTATGAATGATTCTGTTGCTGATGTTATAAAACCAGAAAAAGTAAATATAATGTATGGTCGTGACTGGTTTTTCGATGAAATATTTAATTTAAAGTTTAAGATATCACCTTTTTCATTTTTTCAAACTAATACCAAAGGTGCGGAAAGACTATACTCCACTGTAAAAGAGTTTGTATCTGATTCTGAAAGCAAAACTATATTTGATTTATATTGTGGTACAGGTACAATAACTCAGATTTTAAGTGAAAAAGCTAAAGAAGTAATAGGTATAGAAATAGTTGATGAAGCGGTTCAAGTAGCAAGAGAAAATGCTGAATTAAATGGAATTAATAATTGTAAATTTATTTCAGGTAATGTGCTAGAGGAAGTAGATAATATAAAAAGTACGCCAGATATTATTATATTAGATCCGCCAAGAGATGGCATACATCCGAAAGCTATAGGTAAAATTATAGATTTTGGTGCAGAAAAAATAGTTTATGTTTCTTGTAAACCCACATCACTCGTTAGAGATTTAAAAATATTCGCTGAAAACTCATACACAGTTGAAAAAGTAAAAATACATGACATGTTTGCAAGAACTTATCACGTAGAGACAGTGGTGTTGCTAAATAAGGAAAGGAAATAACTAAATGGTAATAAGGAAAGAGCAAAAGAAAGATTTTAAAGCGGTAGAATCTGCTATAAAAGAAGCTTTTTATACTGCTGAGCACACAAGTAACGATGAACATAATCTTGTCGCTAAACTTAGAAAAAGCAATGCTTTTATTAGAGAGCTTTCTCTTATAGCGGAAATTGACGATAAAGTAGTAGGTCATATATTGTTGACTAAGTTATGTATAATAAATGAAAGTGAAACATTTCCATCACTTGCGCTTGCACCGCTGGCTGTTCTACCAAAATTTCAGAAAAAAAGCATCGGTAGCTTACTTGTCAAAGAAGCTATAAAAATAGCAAAAGAAATGGGATTTGGTTCTATTGTTGTGGTTGGTTATCCTGAATATTATACTAAATTTGGCTTCATACAAGCTGCAAACTACAATATAAAAGCACCATTTCCTGTACCAGATGAAGCATTTATGATTTTAGAATTATCTAAAGACGCGCTACAAAGTGTAAGCGGAACAGTGGAGTATCCAAAAGAGTTTGGAGTATAATATTTTGATTAAAGCTTGTACTAATATTAGTACAAGTTTTAGTATAAATTTTATTCTGAAAGTTTTACAAAATCTTGAGCTTATGTTATAGTGAATAAGTTATAGTAACATTTTTTCTAAATTATCATGGGGGTGTATATATATGTCTATCGTGTCTGAAATTATTCGTGTAGAAGATGATAATACTTTAAGCTTTGGCAATCATGAGGCTAAAGAAAAGCAAAAACTTGAAGGGTTTGAGTTTAACAGCGATACCTATAGAATTAAAACCTTTAGCGAAATTACTCGTATAAAGAAAAATGGCAATATGCTCATTGAAACTATACCAGGAGCCACTGTACATAATTTCACAGAATCTGAAAACACAGTAACTTTCTATATAGAAGGTTCTGGTAATACTAGTATTACTGCTGGTTTAGAGCGAGACGCAGCATATAGAATTTATGTGAACGGAACTAATTTAGGAAGCATGAAAAGTAATCCTTCAGGAAAAATTAATTTTTCTTTAGATTTAGCTAATTCTAAGCAGGATATTTTAATAGAAAAGCTCTAAAGTTCTTGAGGGCTTCTGCCCTCAAGCGCACGCGCGCAAAGTGTGTTGCTATAAGAACGTGCGTATGCACGTTCTCAAAAGCGGTCAAGCGCGCTGCGCTTGTGCAGGTTTGGGGCGCACAGCCCCAAGGTCTTTAATTTTTTATAAGTGTCTCTTTGTGAGGCACTTTTTTAATGCGGAGGTTTAATATGGCGAAATTAAAAGTATTGTATAAATGTACAGAATGTGGTTACGAAGCTACAAAATGGCTCGGAAAATGCATAAATTGTAGTAGCTTCAACACAATGATTGAGGAAGTTTTTGAAGCGGGAAATAGTACAAAAGAAAGAAAAGTATTAAAAGATAAAATGTCAAAATCAGTACCAACAGCTTTAAAAGATGTACAAGACGTACATGAAAAAAGAATAGCAACTAATTTGGAAGAACTAGATAGAGTTTTAAGCGGAGGTATAGTAAATGATTCGCTTATTCTTGTTGGAGGAGATCCTGGTATAGGAAAATCAACTCTTATACTTCAAATTTGCCAAAACATAGGCGAACAAAATAAAAAAATATTGTATGTTTCTGGCGAAGAATCTATAACTCAAATTAAATTAAGAGCCTCTAGGCTAGGAATCACAACAGAAAATTTACTACTTTTATCAGAAACTAGTATGGATACAATAGAAGAAGTAGTGGAAGAACTAAAACCAGATTTATTAATTATAGATTCTATACAAACAATAAGTATTGATAGCATATCCTCTACTCAAGGTAGTGTTACGCAAGTAAAAGAGTGCACCGCAAGACTTATGTATATTAGTAAAGTTATGAATGTAGCTACAATTATAGTAGGTCACGTTACCAAAGAAGGTGCGATTGCAGGACCACGAGTACTTGAACATATGGTAGATACTGTTCTATACTTTGAAGGTGAACACAAGCTAAGTTATCGAATTATTAGAGCCGTAAAAAATAGATTTGGTTCTACAAATGAAATCGGTATATTTAAGATGGAGAATGTTGGACTTGTTGAAATAACAAACCCTTCTGAATACATGCTGTCAGGTAGACCGCTTGATGTAGCTGGTTCAGCAATTACATGTAGTTTAGAAGGAAGTCGTCCTATACTTGCTGAAGTTCAAGCACTTGTAAGTCAAACGAATTTTGGTACTCCAAGGCGTACAGCTACAGGTACAGATTATAATAGAATGGTTATGCTTATGGCTGTGTTAGAAAAAAGAGCTGGATTTAAACTCGGCAATTATGATAGTTATGTAAATATAGCTGGAGGTATGAAAATAGGTGAGCCAGCATTAGATGCATCAATCATGGTAGCAATAGCATCTAGCTATACGAATATAGCAGTTGATGCTCTTACACTTATTTTTGGCGAAGTAGGTTTAACAGGTGAAATAAGAGCTGTATCAATGGCACAAAAAAGGGTATACGAAGCACAAAAATTAGGTTTTAAAAAATGTATCGTGCCAAAAGCCAATTTTGAAGAACTAAAAAACATTGAAAACATAGTAATTTCACCCGTTTCAAATGTAAGCCAACTCTTAAAGCTTTCAGTAGGTTCAAAAGATTAAAAATTTTAAAACCGTGAGACTCCGTCTCACACTCTGCAAGCTTTTTGAAAAAAGCTTGGCCAAAAACTTTAAAGCTTCAGCGTGGCTGAAGCTGTTTATAGAATTTCACGATAAAAAATAAAAGCGTGAGCAAAGCTCACGCAATAACGTGGTCAAGCGCGCGTGCGCTTGTCGAGGGTTGGGTCTGAAAACCCTAAGGTTTTAATCTTTTAATATTTATAAGGGGATGATTATAATGGATAAAGAATATATAATGAAACTGTCGAGTGAAGCGATGATATCGTTAAATGAAACAGAAACTCAGGAAGTTTTAAAAAGGTTAAGTGATTTTGATGAAGCGATGAAAGAACTGTATAGTGTAGATACTAGTGAGTTTTTAGATGAAGAAGTGGTCAATTTAGAATTTGTAAGTTTAAGAAATAATGTAAAGGGGGTTAGCTAATGAAAATAAAAGAACTTCGTGCGGATCTTGATAATAAAAAAGTAGGGGCGGTGGAAGTCGCAAAACATTTTTTAGATAAAATAGATAAACATGATGGGGAGTTAGGTTGCTATTTATATGTAGATTATGATTCTGTTATAAAACAAGCGGAAAGAGCACAATCTGTTATAAATGCTGGTGAATCAAAACACATTACAGGCATACCAATAGGAATTAAAGATAATATCCTAACAAAATCAATACGTACAACAGCTTCTTCAAAAATGTTAGAAAATTTTATTCCTAGTTATAGCGGACATGTAATAGAAGAAATGGAAAAACATGATTATATTATGCTCGGCAAAATTAATATGGACGAGTTTGCTATGGGTGGCACAAATGAAACATCTTATTATAAAATTACAAAAAATCCAGTAGATAAAAACAAAGTTGCGGGCGGTTCGTCGGGCGGAAGTGCTGCAGCGGTAGCAGCAGGACTTTGTGCAGGCGCATTAGGGACTGATACAGGCGGTTCAATTACTCAACCAGCAGCTTTTTGTGGAATAACAGGGATAAAGCCTACTTATGGCACAGTTTCAAAATATGGAGTTATACCATTTGCAGATTCTCTTGATCAAGTAGGTGCTATGGCCGATTCAGCTTATGATTGTGCTATGATGCTTTCAAGTTTTTCAGGTTATGACAATAGAGATAAAACAATGGTGAAAAGAGACGATTTAGATTTTTTCAAATATATGGGTCAAAATATAAAAGGTTTAAAAATCGGAGTTATAAAAGAGTTAATGGAGTGCCAACCAGAAATTTTAGCTGCTACAGAAGAAGTTATAAAATTTTATAAAGATTCAGGTGCAATAATCGAAGAAATAAGTATGCCATATTTAAAATATGGGACAGTGACATATAAAGCGTTTGCTACAGCACAAGGTGCAATAAACATGAATGAGTTTACTGGTTTGAATTTCGATTACAAATCAAAGTATCATGATTTAGAAACAGATGAAGCCATTATAAAAAGTAGAGGCGAAGCTTTCGGTTTAGAAGTGAAAAAGCGGATATTAACAGGGGTTCATTCACTAAAAGCAGGGCATTTCCAAAAGGCCGTACAAATGAAAAACTTAATCAAACAAGGGTATATCGATGCTTTCAAAAAATGCGATATCATAATAAACCCCACAACATCTACTACAGCATTCTCTGTAAATTCAACTAGTAGTCCAGTGGATAATTGCACAGTTGGTGCTAATCTCGCTAAATTGCCAAGTCTTTCTATGCCTGCTGGTTTAGACTGTAGCGGAATGCCAATAGGGGTTTGTGTCATAGGCAACTACTTTCAAGAGGCACGAATGCTTGCGCTTGCTGATTTATTTCAAAGATAAAAGATTAAAAGATAAAGACCGTGGGGGTTTCACCCCACCTCCCCCGACAAGCGCACGCGCGCTTGACCGCGTTATTGCGTGAGCTTTGCTCACGCTTTTTTATGAGATTATTTCAAACGAAGGATTTAAATATATAAAAAGACTAAAAGATGAAGACCGTGGGACTCCGTCCCAAGTCCTGCAAACTTTTTGAAAAAAGTTTGATCAAAAACTTTAGAGCTTAGGCTAACGCCTAAGCTTTTTTATGGACTTATATTTAAATAAAGGATTTAATGTATAAAAAGCCTAAAAGACAAAACCTTGGACTTTACCCAATATATGAACTCATTAGGAATTAAAAAAAGAACGCACATGAGTGCGTTCTTAAAAAGAGCGGTCAAGCGGGCTGCGCTTGCGGTGGTGTGGAGGCAGAGCCTCCACGAACTTAATCTTTTAATCTTTTAAACAGTGAATATTATGTCGAGTATGAACATAAGATCACCCATTGTTAAGTAACCGTGGGGATCTGCGTTACTACCCCTAAAGAATCCAACGCTTTCAGCTTTTAAAAGCCCTGTTTGAAACTCTACACCCGCGGTTACAATATCTGAAAGCCCTGTTTGTTCAAGTGGTGAGAAAAAGGTTATAGGATATCCAGTTCGGACTTCGTATAATCTTGTTAATGAATTTATACCATTTTGTCTGCTAACAGTTTCACCGCTTACAAGCATTCCAGATCTTCCAAGTGTTACAAAGTAATCATTTGATAATGGTACATTCATTTCTACTGTAGAAGCTCTACGAGCAACAGCCGCTATTATTTGATTAAATTGATTCGCGTGTATAGTTGCGTTTTCATCGAATACAGTCAAATCTATAATGTGTAAATTGCTATTAACTCTATGCATATGTGCTAATGTAGCATTAGTGGCACCAACGTTTATAGCACCTGTTGAAGCTTTTATAGTATATGTGCCAGGATGAAGCACTGCAAAACTTATAGCGTTTTCTAACGGGTTATGCGTTGAGTTAAGACGTTGCCAACCCCCAGAGTTTATGTTACTAGTATATCCGCTAACATTACTTGTAACCATATCTGTTGAAGATGGTATAGACATGCTTATTAATAATGGTTTTTCAAATTCTGATACAGTAACAGAATTTACACCTTCTATAAACTGTATTGATAGATTATGTGGTGTAGAAATAGCATTAGAAGTCGGTGCTGGTTGTGTAGACATGTTTATTAAAACTCTAGTGGTTCTATCAAGCCCTGGTAACGCTCGCACATCATTTGTTACGATGCTACCATGAGGTATTGTTACACTTAAATTTTCTGCTACTACCTTTAAATCAATTTGTCTTTCTACAAAAGCTTCTATTATAACAAAAGGTATTTCTACTACTCTGTTATCTACAACTCTATTGTTGTATCTGGATACATCAACCTCATGTAAAAATACTCTTTGTGTTACAAGTGATGAGATAAATCTTTGATCTACGTTATTATCTCTGTTACCATTTGCATCAACTTGATTTGATCTAAAACGGTAAGTTAATGTATTGGTAGCACTATTAAATACCATTTCAAAATCTGATTCTGGTAATGGTACCATTTCAGGGTCTATATTACCATCAAATTCTTCATCTGTTCTTCCTGTGAAAATACTTACTTGAACCCAATCAGATTGTATAGTTGCAACTTGAGTTATTGCACCTTCTGGAATGGCGTCTTGCATGTGTATTTCTATTGCATCTGTAAATTCTCCATTTGCACTTAATTGAATTGTATAAACAAATTCTCTTAGTACTTCGTTACCTCCGCCTCGTGTGATAATAACTGTTGTTCTTGCTCTGACGTGGTAACGTCTGTTTGCTGTTAATTCGTTAAAGCGTAATAAAAATGAATTTTCTATAGCTGTGCTGTAAAGAGGTTGCGCTAAGTCATCATCAGCACCAGTTGTACCTGTTACAGGAGCGATATCATTCGGGTCACGCATCCACTCAACTATCATATGATTTGGACCAAGTGGAGTATGTGTTGTATCATTTTCTCTATTGAATATATCAAGATTCCCTCTGGAGGCAAGACCTAAACCACGTGGTGGCTGAGGTGCTCTTAGTGGTAGTGTTATCATCTCAATAAAGTTAGACCAAGCGGAAGTAGCTTCTACTGCATCATCAACTATAATAAGTGAGCGTACCCATATAAAATGTGGACTATTAGGGAAAAGCCCAGTGATAGTAAATTCTATATAATCTCTATCGTTTTCATGGACAATAATACCGCCTTGTCTTATAGCTTCAGGTTCAATAAGTATGCCGCCCTCTGAATAATCGTTGATATTTTCACTAAAGCGTAGCTCGTAATCAAGACCCATTACATGTTCCCATCTAACCGTTAAATATGTGTCTCCATATTCTATAGGTCGTATAATAGGAACTATAGGTGTTACATCAAGAGGAGGTCTAGGCTCTATTGTAGTTGCAGAAACAAAGCTAGGGAAAAACGCTATTCTGTCACCATCTGCTGAACCTTCAAACGGTCGTACAAATATAATATACGCTGTATCTGGTTGAAGTGCACCTTCAGGATTTTGAGCTGTATTTACTGTATGCACAAGAGTTCCTGAGCCTATTGGAGTAATATTAACCCATTCACCCATAGCATCTGGGGCATTTATTATATCTAAATAATTTTCAAAGCCTAGAAGTTGTGCATTTTCAAATAGCACTGTATGAACTTGATAACTTGCACCTGTTAGGTCTATAAGACGTATAACAGGTATTCCAACATGTGGTGTAATAAGTTCTACTATTCTTTGCCTTGTAATGTCTATATTTAGTGTACCATTTGGATTATATGCCCTTGAAGTCATTAGGATGTTATTTGACGCACTTACATGCTCACTAAAAGTAAGATTCCAGCCATCTGCGCCTTCTGTTAACGCTACTCCTGAATGCCATGTTCCTTCATAAAAAACTTCAAACCATTGTTCTTCCCATTCAACAGTAATACTATCTTCTGTGACTTGAGGTACACCATTTATAACTTGTATTCGGAGTGGTGGTCTTGATAACATATTAGGATCTGTAGGTATATTGTTTATTGGTATGATGAAATGTGCGCCATACGCTGCTTCTGATTCAAGCAGTATACCATCTTCAGTTGCTTCATTTCTTATCGCTACTATTCTAACGTAGTATATTGTATTTTCTTCTAGAGGTCTTTCTACAAACCCTCCATCCTCAAAAGTTACAAAGCTATCGACTGTAGTATCAAAAACTGCGTTTCCAAATATACTACGTACGGTTAACTCACTTGCGTCAAGTTCTATAACCATATCATCTGGTATGCTAGGAAATAAAAATCTATCATCAGTCACCCAAATTCTATAAGTTATATTTGTATCTAAGTAACTTCCAAATAAAGGGTGCAGAAGTTCGTCGGCAGAAATTGGATCTCTAAGGAAACCTTCCCAAGTAATATCCATTGTAAAAGGATCTTCTCGGTTATCTGTTATTTGATGAATATGTGGTATATATGGAGTAAATTCAGTAATCCCTGGATGAAATACCGAAATATTTGAATGCATTATGAATGCACCAAGGTTATATATAGGTCTAACATTTTCACCTAATAGAATAGGATGATGATACCAAAAATCCATTGCAGCAAAGTCTACTTCAAATCTATACTCTGCTCGTACCTGTGGAATAGGAGATTCAAGAAATCTTATTGTATTATGAGCTTGTTGTCCTAAAAATGCTACTATCGGTTGCTCTGATGGTGCTGCATTTGGGGGTGTAAGATTTCTAAATATCCGTAGTTGCTCTATACGACTTTGGGTCCCAGGTTGCCATGCACTTATTGGGCTCCAAGAAAGAGCTATAGAGTTAAGGTCATGTACATCTACGCTAAGTATTGGAGATATATATACTCCAAAGCTTGTATATAGATCCATATTTCTGGAGAAAGCAGTTGCCAATATTTGATTAATTACGGTTCCACCATCGGGGAAACCAGTTCCTATAGCTATTGTTGGTATGTCTATAGAGTTATTCTCACCAGGGAAAAAACCAGCCATATTGAGAGAAGGTATGCCCAACCTAGAAGGCTCTATACGCATACCATATAAATGGTTAACGTTATTCGAGAAGTTTCCATCAACCCATACATGTGTGGCAACGGGTCGTTCATTAGCGTTGTATTCAATTTCTAATGATGAAGTAAAAACCTCTGTTGAATAGTCCCACATTAAGGTTTCGAGTATACCAGCACCAGGGCCAGTACCTGGTATAGTACCAGCGTGGAGAGTAAACATATCAAAAAAGTTTGGCTGACTTGAGTCAGCTACTTCTATTCTTGGAACTATCCAGCTAATTTCAAAACGATCATCGTATCCTTCTATTGAAGAAGTTTCTAAATCAATATCTGTTACAAATATAATATCTTGCACTACAGAATGCAATGACGTAAGACCATCTGCTAGCCTACTAAACGTTGTACGAACTCTAAACCTATATATACTAGAAGGCTCAAGGTTAAGTTCTATACGACTGTACGTTGGTAGCGCGTTTGCACCGTCCACCAAATTTAGAGTGGTCACCTCTATGAAGTCTTCAAATGATATACTTGGGTCAGATAAATTTTGAAACTCAAGCACAAAATTGTTGGGTACCCAAGGGTCGCCCAAACCAGGCTCTGGTGCTGTGGCAGTATTCCAATTTATAAAAAGCTCATAAATGTTACCAGAACGACTTAATACATCAATACCTAGACCTGTGTTTGCGAGTACTTGGGTAGTATTAAAAATACCAAAGGGCACTATAGAGATAAACATAATAAGTGCTAATTTAAGGGCTATAAATCGTTTACTTAGACTTGCCATATCATTCCTCCCTGTTAATTTTATAGGTCAACTTTAGAATCTAGTAAAGTCAACATTTGTAACATCTCGTTTATTGTAACGCTATCATTTGCTTGAATACTTGGGTTAGGATGTAAGCCTAACTCAAAAGCTGCTCTTATACTTTGCAAAAATCTAGGGTCGATACCTTGCATATTTGCTGTATTTCCATGGTTTCTTATAATTATTGTTTCAGCTCTTGTGCCTGTTCTCATCTCATAAACAACCATTGTTAAATATAAGGCTTCTTGCATTGTGATATTCGCTTGTTGGTTTCCGCTAGGTATAAAGTGTCCACGTCCTCTTAAAAACTGCAAAGAATCTGCTCCAGCAGGTGAACCACCAATACGTGCAACACTATCCGTAAACATACCTCTTGTAACGGCTCCATCTAAGTTGATATTGTGGTTAGTTCCCAAAATATCCTGAAGACCATGTCTTGTTATGATAGCAAATGTGATACCTGCGTTTGCCATTCCGTCTAAACCATCGACTACTACTATTCTTCCTGCAAATATAAAAGTTCCAGGCATGTTAGAACGTATGCCAATAAATTCACCAAAGTGAGCACGCTCAAGTAATTGCCAATTTCCGTTTGCCCATCTGTAACCGTTGATAACAGCAGCGGGATTTGTATCTCTAAAAATAATTATCATGCTTCCATCCAACTGGCGCACAATATTGGTAAATCTTCGCACTCTATTAAGTGATCTGTCTGTGTCAGTTATTAAAGAGTTTCTTGTTCTATCTACAAGATCTAAAATGTAGCTTACAATTTCTGTTGCTGGTATGTCTGAACGTAAACTATTTATAATCCAATTGTTTATAGCCTGTGAATTCATCTGGTGATATATTTCGTCTAAGTGCATATTAAGAATATAATTATCCCAATACTCTGCCGTTTCGTCAGTAGAAACTACATCAAAGTTTAGTTGTAGCTGAGGGCTGAGTGGTGGGGCATTCTGTACATTAGATGAATGTGGTATTGCTCTAGCAGATATTCTTATGAAATAATCTACCGCTGAGTTATTCGGATTATCAATTTGAGAAATAGCATGTCGTATATCGTCGTTAAGATCTGCGTTAATAGTATTAGCAGGCATTATAACTTCTACTTCATTTACTCTTATTGTGAATCCTATTTCTTGCTGGCTTGCTTGTTGCATCATACACGATGGAATGTAGTAAATATGAGTGTGTGCGCCTCTAGCACTTTGAGCTAACAATATCTGGCTACCCGAAGCTGTTTCAATTATGGAATTAAACATAGCAGGTCTATATACTACTCTAAATTCAGCATTTGTATCTTGCAGTGTCCAATAAGGAAGTCTTATAAGCTCTTCTAGTTCTTGGGTATAGTAATGCAACCAAGCATCAAGATCTCTTTCTTCATCTGCCAATTCTTGGTCCATATCCGTACGAGTCGTAGTAGTATTAGACCAAGGAGATATATCATTAGTTCTAAGGTTAAGCATACGTACTCTTATTGTATATCCTGTGTTTGGTGTTAACCCTGATATCTTGTAAGAGAATCTTGTATGTCTAGGGTAAGTTGATTCAGTGTAATTATTTAACAATACTTGTGAGTCCATTCTTATAGGTTCAGAAAATTCTCCGTCTTCTTCTCTTATAGAAAAGTCAAATACAACTTCTGGACCTAAAAGTTCTAAGTTTAGAATTTCTGCATCGAATCTTATCATAAATTCTCTTTGTGAATCATATTCAGCATCAGAATCTAAATATATTTGTAAGTTTATAGGTGCACTTAGTGCTGATGTTGTAACTGTTTCTCCGACCCACATAGAATACGTATGTAATCCATTAACTGAACGTACAGTTCTTACATAATAAAAATATATTTGATTTGATGCAAGTGTGTTATCTATAAGCTCTAGTTGTATAGGAGTAAATACAAACTCAAATTGCATTGGATCTACATCTACAAAGCTTGAGCCGTCCCATATTTGTAGTTCACGCACACCTTCATGTGGCGGTGTTTGAAGAAATGCTATTTCTGAATCTGGCATATTTTCAGTAATTAAGTCAATAAATTCATTTATGTTAGCTGGCGTATTTACCCACATAGGGTTCATTTGCTCGCCTCTTATCCTAACAATCTCATAATGTACGGTTATATGGCTTTCTGGCAAATGTAGTTCTACGTGTGGCCAATAAACTGTAGCTGTATCAAGTCCAACATCTCTAATACTTAAAACAGGAGCTGTAGGTACCATATCACCATCACCTGGTATACTTGGCTCACCTAAACTTGTAAAACCTAGAAGCTCTGAAAAGTTAGATTCTTGATGATCAACTAATCCCAATACTTCGTCTGAAAATGTAGAAGCAAAAGCAACATATATATAGTATCTTTGATTTTCATCAAGTCCACCTATATTAAGTGCTACAGGAAAATCCATACCGAATAATATAAATTCGTATAATTCTGGAATTATATCTTCAATAGAAATGTTTTCTATAATTGCTATATTTCCATCTCTTAAAGCTTGTAGTGCGTCTCCACTCAGTAAAACATCAAATTCGCCAGTATCATCATCTATGAAATATGATGCATCACGAGATATTGTACTTGTTAACTCACGTCTTGCTTGACGACCATGATGCCCAGCAAGTTGTCTCATCAATTCTTCATTTTGGGATATATGCAGGTTTAAACTAAATTCTAATTGATCACCTAATGATTCTACTGAATAAGATGATCTTTCCATAAATTCTAGCACTTGTACACTTGAGATACCCATTTCTAAAGAAACTGAAGATTGTGTAATAGAACCATCTATTATTGCAAGGTTCTGTACTGGTGGTAATTCTGGTCTTAATAAATTATCAAGTGTCATACTTTGGAAGACAGAAGGAAGTCGTCTTGGTGGTTGACCTGGAAGCTCAGCTATCGTGTCCATATTTACATGGTAAATACGTGGAAATCGGAAGTGTGGCTCATTATTTTCAACCGATTCAATTGCTGGAGGTTCTGAAAAATGAGCTGGTATGTTATCAAGCTCAATTTCCATGACACCGAAAAGACCTTCTTGTATAAGAGTCCTCGATCCGCTATCCATAATAGATCCATCTACAGCTGATATAACTCTATAGTCTGCTAAGATAGAGGTACCTTCCACAGTAAGTATCATATATACATAGGCAAAAGTTGAGCCTAGGCCAGTTTCAGGCCTTAAAGCTCTGTTAAGAGCATAGCGTACTTCTATATAAGCGTCAGGATCTATAGTTTCTCCTGGAGGCCTTATCATGTTTTGAATATTACTTAGATTACCAACAATCCATCTAATATCCATAGATAGTAAACCTGTTGAACCCCATTCTTCTGGTGGATTATAGATTTCAAGTGGCCTCAGATTATAATGAGTAATTTCAAAATTTCTAGGCGCACCTAAATGCATAATTCCAGGGTGTGGTAGGAAAATAGAGCGTTCAGAATATGGAAAAGTATGAATGAGAGTACTATTAAAAGTCTCTATTGTAGCGTTTGGTGCAAATACAACCTGAAATTCACCAGGCTGATTCATTTGCCACGGCATAGCTATAAGTATCGTGCAACAATCTACACAGTCCTCACAAGTACAAACTGTACAAAATTGACTATCTGGAATAGCTGGGACGTGACGCAGAATCATCTGAGGTTGGCCACCACCACCAATGGGGCTGGCTAATACAGCATATACACCTGGTACTCCACGAAAAGGCGTTAATACCTCCATACGAAATTCATCATCTCTAAATACAATATCGTAGTTTGGAAAGGTAAAAATTTGGCCAGGAAGTACAGCTGATTCTGCTCCACCATTACCCCTTAGGGCTATAGTATGGCCTTCTGCTATAAAAGGTCTACCAGGTTCATTAATTACAGCTATGTTACCATGTGCAAATATTAGACCTGGAGTTAATTCTTCAAGACGAATTTCAATTATTTTTCTATCATTGTCATCTCTATCAATGTAGCCAATCCAGCTATTTTCTATGTTTGGTTGAATTGGTGCCGATTCACCTGTTACTGGTACTACCATAGAAAGGTGGTTACTTCGCTCTGCAGGTGGAGCTCCATTATATAAGTTCTCTATATATGGCAAATCTGCAATATTTTCAGCGATTATATTCAGGAACTCACTGCTTACTGTGAAGTTATCAGTCATCGTAATAGAGATTGGTATTGAGTAATCTCCCATTCGGGATACTGGATATAATCGTGGAACACTATAGTCGCGACCACGGTTAGGAGAATGATCTAACCATAGCTCTTGAGGCTCAAGGAATCTAATTGCCATACCAGCTCCACCATCTAGCGGTCTTTCGCCATCCATAAAATTAATAGCAGGATTCTCGTTTCTAAGATCAGGATTAAGGCTACGGTTAGCATTTAGAGCTGATGTTCTATTTCTAGAAAAAGGTAAGAAGTTAAAAGCATTTTGGTTCATTCCCCTAAAAGCTCTAACATACCTAGTTTCCTCATCAGGTAGAGGATTTCCAGTGGATCTATCCACTATAACTCTATGGAATCTGTAGATAATATCTTGTTGGATTCCAGTTGTTTCAAATCTTATTATTCCAGGAGAATGAATAAAGCGAACTATTGTCTCGCCTGTAGGACCTGCTGGAACTCTAAATGAAAAACCTTCATTATGAGAAAAGTCAAGTACTAGCTCATGACCATTAACTGAGGCATTATGGTTAGGTCTCTGGACTTCGGACAGGTTTGAAAAGGCATTAACTGATATTAAACCACTACCAGCAGCAAAAATTTGGGCAGTTTCAATATTATGAGGCACCCACGTAGAAGTAGCTTCAATAAAATTAAAAACTCGGTATGTTCCTCTAAGGTGTAGATCTTGATTTGGTCCCTGCTCTACTTCAAATTCTATTCTTTGCATATGTCCACTAGGAGCTGCAGGGACAATGTAATAAAACAAAACATTGGTTGTATTAGTTATTCCAGCTACCCCTAAGTCAAGGCCTACTCCGTCTGGAGGTATTCCAGCGGAACCTTCTGTAGGAGAATGCCCAAGCCCAACACCTGGAGAGTCAGCAAGGGCTACTCCGTCAAAAGTAATACCAATGCTAGTTGTGTCAGGCGTAATAGCAGAGGGGAGAGGACGCTGTGTATTTAGCGGCGAACCTGGAACAACAAGACTATTTCTAGGTGTGACATTTGCGTATACTAACGTCATGCTTAAACTTGGTACAATTGTAGTAATCAGCATAACTAGTAGCATTAGCCGTGCTATGAAAATCTTCATTAAAATAAAACCTCCTAATCTTTATAAATTTTTTAGATATACATCTCAAAGTTATATCGGCTTATTACTATAAACTTTTCAATAAAAACTTTAATAATATTTTATTTGACATTTTCAAGTAAAAATTATAGACTGGTATTTAAATTTTGCACTTTTAGCTCAGTGGATAGAGTGTTTGGCTCCGAACCAAAAGGTCGGGGGTTCAATTCCCCCAAAGTGCATCAACTGTCCTCCCTTCTGTAAGTTAAATTTTATTTCAAAAGTTTACATTTCAAATTATATCAATTTAATACATATAATCAAAGTTTTTTACAATGAAATTTTCATTACAAGTGAAATACCCCCACTTACGCTACGCTAAGAAGTGGGGATCCTTGGGAAGTGACCTCTTTTATTATAGGGTTATATTTACCAAGCTATCAGGGGCGTTCCGCCCCTATTTTCTCTTTACCCTAATTGGCTAGTTTTAGAAGATTATTAGCTGCATTCTATCCCTATCATGATATGCTTTGTATATCTAGCATGGTTCTAAACATAGACCAGCTCACTTCAGATATCGCTTTTGCTAACTTATGATTCTTTAGCATATTTTTTACACGTAAATCTTCTTTCCCCATTACTGCATATTGCAAACTTTTTTATTCCTACATCTACACCAACTTTTTTAACACTCGTTTCTAGGTTACTACTTTCAACTTCTACTAAAATTGATACAAAATATTTCCCGCTAGGGTGACTGATTTAACTAATCCCTCAAATTTTCTATGTTGTTTTATTCTTACTAGTGATTTCAGTTTTGGTAATTTCAAATATCCATCAGTTATTTTCACCTTGGCTTTCAATGTACTGCTCGAGTATCTCCAAAGGTGCATCTCCCACAGTCATTAGGCAAAAACTCTGACTTCAAAACTTTTCTTCCCATAGTTCTTTTTTTACTTTAGGAAATTCTTTCTTTAATAACCGACTACTCGCACTCTTATAAGCATTAATGAATTTACTGATTTTCTGTTTTGGGGTGCGCTTTGAAGACAATATGTATGTGGTCTTTATCATGATTCCATTCCAATAAAGTTATATGAACCTTATGTATCATAAAAAAAGCTATTTCCATAATATATTATATATGAGTGCTAATTATAATTTGCTTGACGGGCTTTATTTTGTGGAGGATAGAGGTTTGTGTTCAGACTTTTTTTATGTTTTTTTTATGGTTTAGTCTTAAGTTTTGTGTCATTTAGAGTGCTTCCTATATCATTTTCTTTAATCGGTGTATATTTAAGTACATTTTTTATACTTTTAAGTATAACGCTTTTAGGTTTGTATGAAAGTAAATTACGTAGCATAAATGCCTACAATGCTGTTATCATGTTACCGTTTCTTATTATAAGCATTGACTTTTTTGTAAATATACATGGTATAATAATCAGCTTATGTGGTGGAATATTGCTGTATGCTAGTAGTGCGAGTATAACAGAAAATCGTGATCGTAGATTTTTTATGCACATATCAAGTACTTTAGGCGTGTTAGTTGGTATATTAATAGGCTTTTAAAATTAAAAGTTTAACATAGCAATCATAATTTCACTTGACTATCTTGAACAGTGTTTGAGGTTTTTTTAGCTTTTTTAGAGTTTTTCAGTTGAAAAATCATATTTGCTAAGTTTATTAATTGACTTATTTTAGTAAGTTTGATACATTAAATAGTAAATAAAAGCGTTAGCGACTTTCCCTTTGCGCGCAAATATTAAATAGAGGAGGAAACACTACTAAAATAGGGGTATCATTTGTGGTTTTAGTAGCGGTTGAAGTTTATGAAATTATTTTCAGGTGTTACGAAAGAAGAATTGAAAAAAGAGCTTGTGGAAAACATTAAATTATTATCAAGAAAAAATGTGGAAGAAGCAACACAGCAAGAAATATATCAAGGACTAGCGTTAACAGTAAAAAAATTAGTTACAGATAAATGGATAGCTACTCATGATACATACCGTAAAGAAGATGTAAAAACGGTATATTATTTATCTATGGAATTTTTGATGGGTAGGTTTTTAGGTAACACAATTATAAATTTAACTGCTGACAATGAAATAAAAGAAATTTTTGACGAGTTGAACATAGATTACAACTTAGTTGAAGATCAGGAAAGTGATCCAGGTTTAGGTAATGGTGGTCTTGGTAGACTTGCAGCATGTTTCCTTGATTCTTTATCTGCGTTGCAGTATCCAGCATATGGCTGTGGCATTAGATATCATTATGGAATATTTAAGCAAGATGTAATAGATGGTTTCCAAGTAGAAAAACCAGATACATGGTTAAAATATGGCGACCCTTGGGGTATAAGAAGAGAAGAATATGCTATTGAGGTAAAATTATTTGGCGGTATAAGAGCTGTTCAAAAGCCAAATGGGGAGTTTAAATATATACATGAAAACTATAATTCTGTTATAGCTGTACCATATGACTATCCTATCGTTGGGTATAATAACAACACTGTTAACACACTTAGACTTTGGGAAGCTGATGCTAAAAACGAGTTTGACCTTGATTCATTTAACCAAGGTAACTATTTAAAATCAGTTGAAGAAGAAGCGTTAGCAAAAAGAATATCTAATGTTTTATATCCAGCTGATGAATTTGACGCTGGTAAAGAACTTAGATTAAAACAACAATACTTCTTTGTTTCTGCTACATTACAAACAGTAATTACTAAATTTGCAGAAAAGCATGATGATTTTTCTCTTTTGCCAGAAAAAGTTGTTTTCCAATTAAACGATACTCACCCAACTGTGACAGTTGCGGAACTTATGCGCATATTAGTTGATGAATATGAATTACCTTGGAATAAAGCTTGGAGTATAACGCAAAAAACTTGTGCTTATACAAACCATACAATAATGTCTGAAGCATTAGAAAAATGGCCAATTGACCTTTTCAAAAGGTTGCTTCCTAGAATATATATGATAATAGAAGAAATTGATAGACGTTTCCGTTCTGAACTTTCTATCAAATATGGTAATGATGATTACAGAGTAAATAAAATGGCTATTTTAATGAATGGCGAAATTCACATGGCGCATCTTGCAATAGCTGGTAGTTTTTCTGTTAACGGTGTTGCAGAGCTTCATACAAAAATCCTAAAAGAGCAAGAATTAAGAGATTTTTATGAATTATATCCAGAAAAATTCAATAATAAAACTAATGGTATTACTCAAAGAAGATGGTTATTACACTGTAATCCAAGATTATCTCAGCTTGTAACAAAAAGTATCGGCTATAAATGGGTAACTGATTTGCCACATCTTGAGAATCTGAAAAAGTACTCTAAAGATTCAGCTTTCAAAGATGAGTTCATGAGTATAAAAAGGAAAAATAAAGTAGATCTTTCAAATTATATTAGATCTGAAATGGATATATCGCTAGATCCAGATTCTATATTTGATATACAAGTAAAAAGGTTACATGAATATAAAAGACAGTTACTTTGCGCACTTCAAATTTTAGATTTATATAACCAATTAAAAGCAAATCCTAACATGGATTTCGCACCTCGTACGTTTATATTTGGCGCAAAAGCGGCTGCTAGTTATAAAAAAGCAAAACTTATAATTAAGCTTATAAATAACATCGCTTATCTAGTTAACAATGATATTTCTATAAACGGACGTATAAAAGTAGTTTTTGCTAAAAACTATAGAGTATCAATAGCTGAGAAATTAATACCTGCTGCTGATTTAAGTGAACAAATTTCAACAGCGAGTAAAGAAGCTTCTGGTACTGGTAATATGAAATTTATGTTAAACGGTGCTCTTACAATTGGAACAATGGACGGAGCTAACGTAGAAATATTTGAAGAAGTAGGCAAAGATCACATATTTATATTTGGAATGTCTGCTAAAGAAGTTATAGATTTATATAAATCAAATGAATACAATCCATGGGATATATATAATTCAAATGAGGATATAAAACTTGTTCTTGATCAATTAATAAACGGAACTTTATCTCATAACGATCCAGATCTATTCAGACCTATTTACGATTCACTTCTTAACGGATATGGTGGAAGTCGTTCTGACGAGTACTTTATATTAAAAGATTATGCTAGTTATGTAGAAGCACAAAAAGCAGCTGGCATTGCTTATACAAATAAAGATAAATGGGCAACATCAGCGGTGCTTAATGTTGCTAGTAGTGGCAAGTTTTCGAGTGACAGAACAATAAAGCAGTATGCTGAAGAAATCTGGAACATCAAACCAATGCCTATTAAAAAATAAAAAAAAGACCGTGGGGCTTCCGCCCCACCACCCCGACAAGCGCAGCGCGCTTGACCGCTTTTTTAAGAACGCACATATGTGCGTTCTTTTTTTATGGGGATAAGAAAATCGTGAGCTGTTAGTTTTTGTAGAGTACCTAATAAGTGCAAGCGCGAATGCGCTTGCAAAAAAGGATCAAGGGTTAAACCCTTGCGGAGGTGTGGAGGCTGCGCCTCCACGGTCTTTATCTTTTAATCTTTTAATCCTTTAAACTTTGGTACTATTTTGATGCGGGTGCATATATTCTAGTGTTGAATAAAATATGCTGCACTTAGGGCCTACTTAGGGTTTGCAGTACTTGTCTTTTGGAGGGATATTATGTATAACGAAAATCAGATGAGACATATCGAGGGTCTAGTTTTGGATTTTTTGGTTTTTAGAAAGCATAAACAAGAAGCAACAGCTATGGCTAGTGTTGAATTTAAACCTGAACGTGATAATTATACAGAATGGTCTAGTAACTCTTTGGTAGAAAATGAGACGTTAGATCAAGATAGCTATTTCTCACAAGAAGATTATGATACGCAAAATTTTGTAGATGATACGGTAGGAGCTTTAGAAGTTGCTGATATGGAAACGGACTTAATGTTTATACGCCAACTCTTTGGAGAAATAAATAAAAAATTATACAGTTATGTAATAGAAGTAGTAAATGAAAATGAGTATGAAGGTAGCCCAATATATGATGAGCAGATAAGTCGTGAATATCTTGCTCAACTTGTGGATCAAGTGATTGAACGAGCGGCAAGGGGTATAAATGAAGTAGAAGAAATACATTTAGAACTCGAGACTGAAAGAACATATTGGGGACGCAACAAATTACTTCGTTCTGTTGTAGAGTCAAGTGTATTGCATGAGTTGCACGGTTATCGTAGACCAAAGTATAGAAGGTTTAACCGTTATTATAGAAACCACAATAATGGAAGTGATAAGAATCACAGACATGACAATCATCACGAGCATGATAGGAATCATGGACACGACAATCATCACGGACATGATAAGAATCATGGACACGACAATCATCATGGACATGATAAGAATCATGGACACAACAATCATCACGGACATGATAAGAATCATGGACATAATAATCACCATGGATACCATCGTTATGGCAAAGGTAAAGGGCATGGTAGTAGCCCTAGTGTTGGTAACGGCCAAAAATATTAAAAATATTTTAATATGGCTTGTAACACTATCAAATATAGTTTGGAATAAAAAAGCAGCCCATTATGTGGCTGCTTTTTTATTTTTTTGAGATTTCATATTTTAAAGCTTAATTTCATATTAATAATATAAGCTTAATTTTGAAAGTATTATATTTACGGGGGTGCAACTTGTGGAAGACCTAAATGTACAGGTGTTACGTGGTTTTGATTTAAAACCAAAAACTATATATAAATCAAATTCTTTTTATATATGTGAAACGAACAAAGGCATGAAAGCTTTAAAAAAGTCAAAAGATAGCATAGAAAATATTTTACTTCAACACGATATAAAAACCCATTTAATACATAATGGCTTTAATAATACGGATATGTTTTCTATATCTAAACAAAATAAGCCTTATTATATATTTAATAATAATGTGTATGTTGTAACTGATTTTATTAGTAATGAAAGTATAAATTTTCAAGATAGGATTTCTTTTTTAGAGTTGATAAAAGCTACAGCAAAACTGCATGTTTCCCTTAAAAATATAAATTTTAAGCAAGGCGATTTACCGAGCGGTTCAGATTTGAGTGTAGAGTATAGTAAATCGTTAAATAGGCTGAAATCTATTAAAAAGAAAGTGCATAATCAGAATAGACTTTCTAATTTTGATGTAGCGTTTATTAAAAATTATGCGAGTTATGTAGAAGATATAAATAAAGCTATCCAAGGTTTGGCAGAAACAAATTATATAACCTATAGAAATAAAGCTTTACAGGAAAAAAGTGTGTGTCATAATATATTAAAAAAAGAAAGTTTAATTGTGACTAGAAATAGCTCTGCTACTACTCTTGACAATATTTATATTACTAACTTTTCTAAATGTACAGTGGATTATAATTTAACGGATATTAGCCGCGTAATAAAAACTTACTTAAAATATATACATGAAGACCCTGTAAGCATAGAAGAAGTAATAGATACGTATTCTAAATATAATCCGTTAAATGATGACGAGATAAAAATACTTTACATATTTTTATCATATCCTTCTAAATTTATAAAAGTTTGTAATCATTATTATTTCAAACAGAGAAAATGGGGGGCCGCATCAATGACAAGTCGTTTAGAGACTATATTAGAGCAAAGAGAATTTCTTAACAAATATATGAATAATACTAGAGTTTAGAAGAAAAAAGTAAGCACGTAGCGTATGCGCTTGTAAATTTATAGTCAAGTGCGTATGAAATAGTAATGAATAATTAAGAGATTAAAAATTAAAAGATTTCACACTTTTTTGAAGAAAAGTGTGGTAAAAAACTTTAATATCAACCACTACGTGGTTGATAAAAGGGTCAAGGGTGTAACCCTTGCAGAACTAACTATAAAAAAATTTTATGAAGTTGTTGACATATTAAGACACAAGACGTATAATTAACAAAATATAAATTTACTTGTTAGGTGAGGCTCCTAGAAGAACATAGGCTACTGCCCTCAAATGTCGAGAGACGCCACAGGGTATAACAGGCATAGTCGAATTAAGGCGTGCTTAATGTAGCTGATTTGAATTCTTTCAAATCTACGTCTTCTAGTGCTAAAGCTCATACGAGGGGTTGGTTTAAATGTGTCTTATATAGGCGTTCTTTACAATGTAGCAGTGTTTTTGTATTGAGCTGTCCTTTATTATAAAGTAGCGCGCGAACTAATTATGACCCCTTGGGGTCATTTTTTTATGACTATGAGAACCTCACATGCAAAGTATAAAGGAGTGATTTAGATGGATTCAGACAGTAGTAGTAACGGCAATCATGATATACCACAATTGAAAAATATGAATAGAACATATGAATTTGCTGAAAGCAAAAATTACTGTACCATTGGTCACTGCTACTTTGCTTCTTGAGGATTTAATAAATCGAGATTTAATAAACCAAGATTTGGATGAGTACAATTTTCAGGCTACTGGTATAGTTTTAGAAAAAGTTATAAATAATAATTCTGATCGAGTCAATTTTGGTTTTGAATATATGATTGCCACCAACGACCTTTCACAAAAGTGAAGTGATTATCAAAATCGGAGGTGCAATACGATGAAAGAAACAATTTTAACTTATCTCAAAAATAGAGATATGGAAAACTTAAAAGGCTTGCTTGTGACTGCAGAAGAAATGGAAGTTTTGTACGCTTTTAATGACCTTTCAGCGGAAGATCAAGTTATAGTATTTCGATTACTTTCTAAAGACCATGCATTACGCATATTTGAAGAACTAGACACGGACCTGCAACATAATTTGCTACAGTCATTTACAGATCAGAAGGCTATAGAGTTTATTAATGAGCTTGCGCCTGATGATAGAGTGAGATTGTTGGATGAGTTACCAGCAAGTATAGCAAAAAAATTAATTAGCTCCCTTTCGCCTGAAGAAAGAGAAGTTACTAATGTGTTAATGGGTTATGTACCAGAAACTGCAGGGCGTGTAATGACTAACAAATATATATCCCTAAAGGGAAGCATGACAGCATTAGAAGCTCTTGAAAAAGTGCGGAGACAAGCTAAGGGTATGGAAACTATTTATACTTTGTACATTACAAATAAAACTAGAAAATTGCAAGGTGTGCTATCTTTAAAAGAATTAGTATGTGCTGAAAATGATTCTAAAGTTGAAGATATTATGGCTAAAAAGGTTATAAGTGTTTCAACGGATACTGATCAAGAAGAAGTTGCTCGTGTACTTAAAGAGCTTGACCTAATCGCTATACCTGTTGTTGATAAAGAAAAATGTATGGTGGGTATAGTAACTATAGATGATGCGATAGATATTTTAGAAGAAGAAGCAACTGAAGATATTTATGATGCAGCAGGTCTTGCGGATATCACAAGTAACGAATTTGATCGTAGTGAAGTTTTAGTAAGAGGAAGTTTTTGGGCGATATGGCGAGTACGATTACCTTTTCTTTTAATTACTTTGGTAGCTGGTATGTTAGCAGGTGTGATTATTGAAGGGTTTGAAGAAGCACTTGAATCTATAGCTGTAGTGGCTATATTTATTCCGTTGATAATGGACATGGGCGGTAATGTAGGTACACAATCTTCTACTATATTTGCACGTGGTGTTGTACTTGGTCACATTGACACAAAAGATTTTTTAAAACCTTTTTTGAAAGAAGTTGGTATTGGGCTTAGTATGGGTATAATTATCGGTGCAGCATCTGGAGTTATTACTGCAGTTTGGCAAGGTTTGCCTATGCTTGGACTAGCTGTTGGATTAGCATTGGTATGTACAATGACTTTGGCAGCACTACTTGGGTTTTTAGTACCATTTATACTAATAAGGTTTAATGTAGACCAAGCTGCTGGTTCGGCACCTATCATAACATCAATTAAAGATATAGCTGGACTTCTCATATATTTCACATTTGTTAGTACTTTCTTAGGTCATATGATGTAAGAATGGCAAAAGAAACTTAAAAGAATGCATATATGAGTTCTCCACGATAATAAAGAAGGCTTTCTGATTATACAAAAACCAGAAAGCCTTCTTTATTTTTAGGAATAAATTGTTTAAAAAATTTTTAATAACTTGAATTAATACGCTCCAGATTCTCTCGTGTAAGTAATAAGTTGTTATGAGGATTAACACTTTCAAAAGTATCTGTGTATGGAACATATCTGTATGCGCCCTGCACTTGATTTGTAAGAATAAAAAGGCTATTAGGATTTGCTGGTGTTCCTCTTATTCTTTCTTCTACAGCATTGCGATTAATAGTTCTATGATTATGTATTGCAATTCCATTAATATGTTGTCGCGTGTGTCTTAAACGTGCAAAGCGTGTATCTGTATGAATATCTTGAAGTCCTCTTAAGAAGGGGTAGTTGCCTATTAGAAATACGACCAAATCATCTCCGCAATTTATATCCGCTGGAATCATATCAAAACGAGCAAGAGGGTTAGGCCAATGAAATTCATTATATTCTTGTCTACCAGTTAATCTTTTATATTGGAAAATTTCTATAATGTCTCCTTGTTGTAGAGTGTAATAAGAATTTAAATCTTCTTTATAAACTTCTAAAATTTTTAGTCTGTACACATAAAATTGTTCCCATAGGGTTTGAGTATCTCCCCAGCCAAAAATTTCTATACGTCGATCTAAAACTTCTACTCTAACAACTAAGTTAGACGATTCTGCTAATTCATAAATATTACTAGAGTTGCGTGAATGGCTACTTTCTAAAAACTCCCTAGCCCAACTACCGTCTGTAGTATAAATGGGTAATGGTCTAAAGCTGATAAAAAATAATCTCATAAATATAATAAACGCTATTATAAAAAAGATGGTACTTAAATTAAAAGTAAATTTTCGATTTAAAAATTTCACATGGTGACCTCCTATTGAGAGAAATAAAAATATCGATAGAGGAAGTATTTCTCTACCGATACTTTAGTTTTGATATGATAATGTGATAGAAACTCAGGATAGATTAGCGAATAAATTATCTAGTGCTGAAAATGAATATGCCATCTAGTGGTGAAAATATTTGCGCGACGCTCAGGGGTTACTTGATGTTGAGGAACTCCAACATTATATCTAGTGCCTATTATATTGGCACTTTGCCAACGTGATGTAAAAATCTGTAGGGGTGATCCTGACATATTGGAGTTAAGTACGCCCTCTCTATTATTCCAAAAATCCATAAGAGTATCGTTATCTACAAAAGTATTGAATGTTGCTAGGTTTCTTGACATCTCAGTAGCTAGATGTCTACGCATGTTTATAGCCTGAGCTTCGCTAACATTATTACCGCGAAGGATACCAGCCCATTCGTGATTATTGCCAGCTATACGAGCAACCACTGATCCTAGGTTAACATTTCGAGCCATATTGAGATTCCAACTAAAATGACGGAAAGCATCTCTCCAAGCGGTATTATCAATGCTTTGTGGAATAAAAGCAGGCCTGCTTGTACCATTTGCTAAAAGTTGTGAGTCCAAACCTAGACTATTGACATGAGTGCTTTGTGCAAAACTTAAACCATCATGGCTATCAAGTACATTAGCAATGCGACGAATTTGATGATCACCAGAAAACGCTGGAGATATAGGAGCGTAACCGTGAGTATTATAATATTCTATAGCCATCATAATATCAACTAATGCTCCTAATGCACTTGCATAAGCTTCGAACTCTGGTGTTATTTCTAAATTTACCCTACGCATAAGCTCTTCATTGAAAGCCGCTAAAGTTTCATCTGTAAGAACTTCCATAAAATGTCCAAACTCATCATATATATATTTTGTTTCGAATGGGATTACATCACTTATTGGCGGTAGCTCAACCATTTCACGTGTTTCAAGCGGTGCTATAGGTCTATGCAACTCTAATTGCCTTAAAATTTCGTCTGTAGTTTCATAGCGTTCTAACAGTTCTGGAAAGCTATAATCTAATGGACTTGTGTATGCGACTTGTGGTGTGAAAATTCCTACTGAAAAAAATAGTAAACCAACAGCTAAACCTTTTATTGATTTCATAAATACCTCCCTTTATTAAAAGCTACTAAACATTAACACTTAACTTACATTAAGAGTTTCTATCACATCTCAGTTATTTTATCACAAAATATGCCAAAATACAATATGTATTTAAAAAAAAAAAATGACATTATAAATGTATATTTATACATAAAATTAATTTAAAATTATATTTTTTAAGAGCATATGAACATACATTTTAATAAAAATCCTCTTATACAAAGAAAAAATCGAGAATTTAAATTTTTTTCTTTTTTTTATATTGCATAAATGAATAATAAAATGTATAATTAAATTATTAATTGCATAATTATACAGATGAATTTTATAGTTATTAGAAGAAGGAGATAAATTATGAAGATTATGAAAGCTATGGTTTTTCTATTCAGTGTTACGTTTTTATTATCAGGATGTGGCGGTGACTCTGATAGAAATGTTATCATTTTGGGCACAGAGGCTACTTTTGAGCCATTTCAATTTAGGGATCCATCAGGTGAGATACAAGGCTTTGACATAGCTATTTCAAGATTGATAGCAGAAGAATTAGGTGCTGAACTTAGGATAGAAGACGTTGACTTTAATGGGTTAATACCTATGTTACAAACTGGACAAATAGATTTTATTGCTGCTGGACTAACTATCACAGAGGATAGACGACAAAATGTAGATTTTTCTATACCATATTTTCAAGCAAGGCAAGTGGTTTTAGTTTCTGCAGATAACTATGATGTAAGCGAGTTACAAGATTTAAATGGTATGCGAATAGGTGTACAGCTTGGCACATCAGGCGAGTTAATAGCAGAAGGCGATGTAGAGGGTGCCACAGTACTTAGTTTCAATAGTATATTTCATGCAGTTGCTGATTTAAATATCGGAAGAATAGACGCAATTATTGTAGATGATCAACCTGGAAGCCGTATTGTAGCAACAAACCCAAATATTAAATTATTAGATGTAGGTATTCCATTTGAAGAATATGCGATTGCTGTAGCTCAGGGGAATACAGAGCTTTTAGAAGTGATTAATAGAGTGCTTGAAGACATAAAAGAATCAGGCGAATTTGATAGGCTACTAGAAATATATTTCTAAATGAAAAAGTTATCCACAATATCCACAATTCAAAATAATAAATTGTTGATAACTTTGTGGATAAGTCTATAAAAAGTATTTTGTTTTATATATGATGGAGGAATAAAAGATGAGCTTCACAGAAGTAATCTTTGGAGATAGCAGATATTTATTTATATTAAGAGGTTTGAGGTTCACTTTATCTACAGCTTCACTTGCTGTAGTAATAGGTCTTGTGCTTGGTATTATTATAGCCATATTTATGCTTTCTAATAGCTTTTTGGAGGATAGTAAATATAATTTTTTGAAAAAATATAATATTTTTAATTGGTTTGCTACCGCTTATGTTGATGTTATAAGAGGTACACCTGTTATAGTTCAGCTAATGATAATAAATAATGTTATTTTTGTAGGTAATCTGCGTTATACGCCAACAGTTTTAATAGCAGCGATTGCTTTTGGAATAAATAGTAGTGCTTATATATCAGAAATTATAAGGGCGGGGATACAAAATTTAGATAAAGGTCAAATGGAAGCAGCAAAAGCTTTAGGTATGCCATACAAAATGGCAATGTCACTTATAATATTGCCACAAGCAGTAAAAAATACACTACCTTCACTAGTTAATGAATTTATACTTGTTTTAAAAGAAACATCTGTAGTAGGCTTTATAGGTGGCGACGATCTACTTAGGTCAGCTTCAAGCATAACAAGCAGAACAGCTAATGGTATATATCCACTTATAGCAGTTGCTCTTGTATACTTTGCTCTTACTACCATATTTACATACTTTATGCGTGGAGTAGAAAGGAAGGCTAGGTCACTTGATTAAATTAGAAAATATTCATAAATCTTTTGGAGACAATGAAGTGCTTAAAGGTATTAGTGCGGAAATAGAAAAAGGTGATGTAGTTACTATCATTGGTCCTAGTGGGTCAGGAAAATCTACATTACTTAGATGCATTAATTTAATAGAAAAGCCAACGAGCGGAAATGTTTATATAGATAATGAAGAAATAACAAACCCTGCTAATGATATAAATAAAATTCGTGAAAATGTGGGCATGGTATTTCAACATTTTAACTTGTTCCCACATATGAATATCATTGATAACATTACACTTGCTCCTATGAAATTAAGAAATTTATCTAAAAATGAGGCCGAAAAAATAGCTCTTGAGCTTTTAGAAAAAGTTGGACTTAAAGATAAAGCGAATGATTCACCAAATAGATTATCAGGCGGACAGAAGCAAAGGATAGCTATTGCTCGTGCACTTGCTATGAATCCAGCAGTAATGTTATTTGATGAACCAACATCAGCACTTGACCCAGAAATGGTAAAAGAAGTTTTGGATGTTATGAAAAACTTAGCAAAAGAAGGTATGACAATGATTATTGTTACTCATGAAATGGGTTTTGCTAGAGAAGTCGGAAATAAGTTATTTTTTATGGATGGAGGCATAATTTTGGAACAAGGAAGCCCTGTAGATGTATTTAATTCACCAAAAGAAGAACGTACGAAAGAATTTTTGAGTAAAGTATTATAAAAAAAATAAAAAAATATAGAATTTTATGAAAAAATGTAGTATACTTAATTCCATAAACAACAAAGTACCACTAAAGTGGTACATGGAGAGGAGTTTTTCACATGCGTTATTCATTTGTAGGAAAAGACACAGTAATATCAGATGCATTAAAAGAAAAAACTATGCAAAAAATGTCTAGGTTAGAAAAATTTATTCCAGAAGATACGGAAGTTTCGATAACTTATCTTGTAACTAAATTAGAGAACAAAATTGAGGTTACAATACCAATACAGAAGCGTATATTACGTGCTGAGGCAAGAGAAGCGGATATGTATGCTGCAGTTGATCAAGTGGTAGATATACTTGAAAAACAAATGGTTAAATATAAAGGACGTTTGAAAGACAAATCAAGAAAAGATAAAGCGTTCAAAGAAGAATTTAATGCTGTATTTACAGATTCTACGGCTGAAGAAGAAAATAGAGATGTTATAGAAATAAAAAGAACAAAACGTTTCGGAATTAAACCGATGGATTCGGAAGAAGCAGTTTTAGAAATGGAACTACTCGGTCACAGCTTCTATGTTTTTAGGAACACTGAAAATGACGAAGTTAATGTTGTTTATAGAAGAAGCGACGGTACTTACGGAATTATAGAGCCAGAATTTTAAAATTAAAAGATATAAAACCTTGGGGCTGTCCGCCCCAAACCCCGACAAGTGTAGCACGCTTGACCGCTTTATTTGCAAGCACGTATGTGCTTGCTTACAAAGTTTTTGATTAAACTTTTTACAAAAAGTTTATGGGGTTTGGGGCAACGCCCCAAGGTTTTTTATTTTACTAATATAGGTGATGATATGACAGAAATAATATTTGCAACAAAAAATAAAGGGAAAATAGCGGAAATAAACGAAATAATGAAAGATACTAAATACAAAGTAATTTGTATGGAAGATGCAGGCATAACAATAGATGTGATAGAAGACGGATTAACATATGAAGAAAACGCAATGAAAAAAGCAGTAGAAATAATGCAAGCTTCAGGGAAGCCTGTATTATCAGACGATTCTGGTATAGAAATTGACTTTTTAGATAAAAAGCCTGGCATTTATTCATCAACATTTTTAGGTGGGAATGCTGTTTATAAGGAAAGAAATCAAAAAATATTAGAAATGCTAAAAGACGCAAAAGGCCAACAAAGAACTGCAAGGTATGTAAGTGTTATAGCCTTAGCAAGTCCTAATGGTGACAAGATAACCACACGAGCGACTTTAGAAGGACATATATCTCATGAAATAAAAGGCACAAATGGATTCGCTTATGATAGTATATTTTATTTAAAAGAATTTAATAAAACAGTTGCAGAGCTTTCTATAGAGGAAAAAAATAAAATTAGTCATAGAAGTAAAGCCCTATATCAGATGAAAGATTTAATTAAAAATTAAAGACCTTAGGGCTTTCAGCCCCGAACCCCGACAAGCGCACGCGCGCTTGATCGCGTATTGCATGCGCTTTGCGCATGCGTTTAAAATTTTAAATTTTCGTCGGTGAAGCTGTTCGGCGTGCAGCTTCGCTGGAAGCCGAAAATGGGTCAAGGGTGTAACCCTCGTGGAGGTGTGTAGGCTGCGCCTTTACAGTCTTAAATTTTTGACTTTAGTGGGTTAGGGACGGAGCTGCATAGCCTTTTTTTGTTTGCCTATAGTGCAAGAAAATTGACATAAAAAAAGAACGCACATTCGTGCGTTCTTGAAAAAGCGTTCAAGCGCGCTGCGCTTGTCGGGGAGGTGGGGGCGAGGCCCCCACGGTCTTAAATTCTTAACTTTAGTGGATTTGTGACGGAGTTGCATAGCCTTTTTTTGTTTGCCCAGAGTGCCCAGAGGATTGACATAAAAAAGAACGCACATTCGTGCGTTCTTAAAAAAGCGGTCAAGCGCGCTGCGCTTGTCGGGGGGAGTGGGGGCGAGGCCCCCACAGTCTTAATCTTTTCAACTATACTTCTTTATGAAATTGTGGCAAGTGCTCTTTATGAGCTTCTAGCATTTCATCTAATAATTCTTTTGCTTTATCACCACTTATAACTATTGGGTTAGCCGTGAATGCTTGAAGTGCCGTACCGTAGTCACCAGTTACTGCAGCTTCTATTGTAACTTCTTCCATAGCTTTCATACTCTGGAGTAAGCCACGTATTGAAGAAGGCATATGTCCAAAAGCAATTGGCTGTGGTCCAGCTGCTGTAATATAACTTGATACTTCTACAACACTATCAGGAGGAAGGTCAGGTAGGGCACCGTTATTTACAGTACTTACAGTCATGATAGTACCTTTATTGTTATAGATAGAGTTAATTAATTCGCACGCTGCATCGCTATAAAACGCTCCGCCACGTAATGCTAGTTGCTTTGGTTTTTCAGTTAAATCAACATTTTTATAAAGTTCAAATAATTCAGCTTCAACTTTTTTAACCTGCTCAGCACGAGTTCCTTTGTTTTCTGCTTCTTCAATTTCATGCTCAAGAACATTACCAGTCATGTAATAGTACTGATGATAAGGACAAGGCATCATTCCAAGATCTCTAATTTGCTCAATAGGGAATTTCATTGCTCTAAGGTTAGCTACACCAGTTTCAGCTACTTTTGAGTTGTAAACTTTTTCGATAACTTCCGCGGTGCGTTCGTTACCTTCTGTATCAAATGTCCTATTCCAATGTAAGTGATTTAGTCCACCAAAACGGAAGAATAAACCTGAGTTTGCAGTGTATACGCCTTGTGCTCTGGATTTGAGAAACTCAGCCATACCGCCTTCTCCGCCTTCTAATGCATACTTAGCGAGCATTTCGCATAAAATTGGAACATTACAGAGTCCAACAACTTTATTCCATTTTCCGTATTTAACAACAGCTTCCGTTACCATACCTGAAGGATTTGTAAAATTCACGAGCCATGCATTAGGGCATAATTCTTTCATGTCCTCTACGATATCCAAAATAACAGGAATCGTTCTAAATGCTTTAAAAATTCCACCTGCACCGTTAGTTTCCTGACCAATCATACCATATTTTAAAGGGATTCTTTCATCTTTAATACGGGCATCAAGTAGTCCGACACGAAACTGAGTAGTAACAAAGTCTGCATCTTTTAATGCTTCACGTCTATCTAGTGTTAGATGAACTTTGCAGTCAATTCCTGCGGCCTCTACCATTCTCTGTGCTAATTTTCCTACGATTTCTAGTTTCTCTTTTCCAGCTTCAATATCTACTAGCCATAACTCACGAACTGGTAATTCAGCATAACGCTTAATGAAACCTTCCATTAATTCAGGTGTGTAGCTAGAGCCTCCACCAATTGTTACAATCTTTACGCCTTTTTTTTCCATACTCTAATTCCTCCCAATTTTTAGTTTGATAAGTTGTATAGTAGATAAACCTAGAAAAAATAACAGTTAAAAGATTAAGGTCGTGGGCTTTCAGCCAAAGCTCGCCTTCCCTCGACAAGGGTTGCACCCTTGACCGCTTTTTTTGCAAGCGCGTACGCGCTTGCTTAAAGTTTTTGACTAAACTTTTTACAAAAAGTTCGAGAAATTGCGGTATACCGCAATCGGTTTGGGACGGAGTCCCAAGGTTTGATAGATTTTTACTGTTATGGTTTGAAAGTTTATTTACTATATTCATTAATACAGCTTCTAAGTTTATATCATTCCCATTGATAACTTTTATTGCTTTTAAACCTCTGTGTCATTTGCAGTGACTTTCTCTTAATTTGTAGTTCGATGTACTATTTTATTGTATCAAAAAAGGATACGAGCGACAAGGTTCAAATCCCAAGTCAGGGGCATAACGCCCCTGCGGTAGTGATAGGTTCACTCTTATATTGATTAGTTTTATTCTTCTGTATGTATGCAAACATGTAATTCGCTACTACATTAATGGTACTAAAACTTTGAAATATTAATTAATGTATCATCAGCTGTAATATTTTTCTTATCTGTTCCAGTGATATCAGAATAATCAGTAGTGTTAGTAATAATAACTGGTGTTATAAGAGAGTAACCTTCTGATTTAATTGCATCCATATCAAATTCTACTAAGACTTGACCTTTCTTAACAGTATCACCTTGAGCAACTTTTGCAGTAAAATGTTTACCTTCCAACTGCACAGTATCCATTCCAATATGAATCAGAATTTCAACATCCTCGCTAGTAATAATTCCAATTGCATGGTTAGTAGGGAATAAAGTTTCTATTACACCATCAGCAGGAGCGACAACTTTTCCAATAGTCGGTTCAATAGCAATACCTTTACCTAATAGTCCTTGCGAAAATGCATCGTCTTTAACTTCTGTCAAAGATACAGTGTTGCCAACCATAGGCGAATTAATCGTTATGTTTTTAGAAGAAGGCTCTAGGTTTTTAGGAGTTGTCTCTGTATTTCTAGGATTTACTGGTTTTTGTGGTTGTGCAAGCTCAGGTTCTTTATAGAAAAACCATGTCAATGTAAATGATATAGTAACTGCTATTGCAATACTAATTATTATCGTAACTAAGTCATTTACAGTGCCATCAGGGTGAATAAAGTTAGGCAAGGAGAATATTCCCAAACCGCCCATATTCCATGATCTAAGGTCTTGCATCATCCCGAATGCTGCGGCTGTAGCACCACCAATACATGTATAGAGGAAGATAGCTTTTCGTTTTAATGTGAAGCCATAAATAGCAGGTTCAGTAATTCCTACAAGACCTGAAACAATAGCAGGTACTGCTAGAGCTTTTTCGTTTGGGTCCTTAAGTTTGAAGTATAGAGCAGTTAAACCAGCAACTTGACCGAAAGAAATTGCAACTGTTGGTGCCAAAATTTGACCCCAGCCTTCTGACATAAACTGAGCGATTGCCAACGGAATAATAGCCCAATGTAAACCGAATATAACAAGAACTTGCCAGAAGAAACCCATAATAGCACCGTATAAAATTGGTGAAATAGCAATAACTGCATCAAAGAATACCATTAATAAATCAGTAACTACTGTAAATATTGGTCCAACAATTAAGAAACCAAGCGGTAATGTAATGGCAACAGTAAAGAATGGAACAAAGAAGTTTGCGACTACACCAGGAATATGTTTCTTAAGGGGCTTTTGCACAAAACTAGCCAACAACACAATAAAGATGATTGGAATAACTGAAGAAGCATAGTTACGTGCCATCCAAGGTATACCGAGAAAGGTTTGGTAAACTGGACTTTCAAGGAAGGTTCCAGCAAAGAGCATTGTAATTGGTTCTCCACTAGCTGCAAGTGCATCCAGCGAAATATTAGGGTTCATGAGTCCTGCCCCTAAGAGCATACCGACGAATTCATTAACCTTAAACTTTCTTGCTGCAGTTAAACCGATGAATACTGGCATGAACATAAATACTGTATCACCGATGTTATCCAGCATGATGAATGCTCCGCTATCACGATCGAACACCCCTAGGAAAACTAATAAAGCTGTAACACCGCGGATCATACCACCAGCAGTTAAAATAGCTAAAAATGGCTGGAAGATTCCAGACATTACATCTAAGATCATATCAAAAACTTTTTGCTTCTCTTGCGGACCATTGTCTTGACCAGGGGATAATCCGCCTGCGCGCATAACTTCTTCAAATACATCAGGGACATGGTTTCCGATTACTACCTGGTACTGTCCCCCAGACTGCATAACAGTAATGACACCATCCATATTTTTTAAATCTTCTGTCTTTGCAATACTTTCATCTTTTAGCTTAAATCTCAATCTTGTGATACAATGAGTTAAGCCATTAACATTTTCAGGTCCACCAACTTTTTCTAAAATCTTGCCTGCTAATTCAGTATATTTACCCATTTGAAGCACCCCCCGATTTTCAATAATTTTATCTGTTCACAATAATGTGCTCAAATTTCAGTCTTTATGTGTAACATATTAGCATATGAATATAAAATTGTCAACAAATTTTCGGTTTTTTTATTTATATTTAAATTAAAATGAAAAATTGCACATATTTTTTGCATAAATATCGTGGAATATCTAAAAAAATTGCATAATTATAGATGTTAATATCTAAAAGCGAAAGTTGTACCCCCATTAAATTATCACCAAATATTAGGGGTTATAGTGATTCAATATTATCAATAATATCTAAGGTGTGTTTGTAGTTAATTGCAACTGAAACATTGAAACTATGCACTTCATGGCACACTCTTTACCCATTTTAAGAAGGTACAAATGGCTTCGCTTATGACAGTATATTTTATTTATAAAGACCGCGGAGGGCTTCCAGCTCAAGACCGCGTCTTCACCGCCAGCAAGCGCACGCGTTCTTTTATGTTTATATTTAGTGTAATAGGGCATGGACGGAGTCCATAGTCTTTTTTGTTTGCCTAGAGTGTAAGAAAATTGACATAAAAAAAGAACGCACATTCGTGCGTTCTTAAAAAAGTGGTCAAGCGCGCTGCGCTTGTCAGGGGTGGTGGGGATGAAATCCCCACGGTCTTAATCTTTTCCCTTATACTTCTTTATGGAATTGTGGTAAGTGCTCTTTGTGAGCTTCTAGCATTTCATCTAATAATTCTTTAGCGTTATCACCACTTATAACTATTGGGTTAGCCGTGAATGCTTGTAACGCCGTACCGTAGTCACCAGTTACTGCAGCTTCTATTGTGAGTTCTTCCATAGCTTTCATACTTTGGAGTAAGCCACGTATTGAAGAAGGTACATGTCCAAAAGCAATTGGCTGTGGTCCAGCTGCTGTAATATAACTTGATACTTCTACAACACTGCTAGGAGGAAGATCAGGTAATGCACCATTATTTACAGTACTTACAGTCATGATAGTACCTTTATTGTTATAGATAGAGTTAATTAATTCGCATGCTGCATCACTATAAAATGCTCCGCCACGTAATGCTAGTTGTTTTGGCTTTTCAGTTAAATCAACATTTTTATAAAGTTCAAATAATTCAGCTTCAACTTTTTTAACCTGCTCAGCACGAGTTCCTTTGTTTTCTGCTTCTTCAATTTCGTGCTCAAGAACATTACCAGTCATGTAATAGTACTGATGATAAGGACAAGGCATCATCCCAAGATCTCTAATTTGCTCAATAGGGAATTTCATTGCTCTAAGGTTAGCTACACCAGTTTCAGCTACTTTTGAGTTATAAACTTTTTCGATAACTTCCGACGTGCGTTCGTTGCCTTCTGTATCAAATGTCCTGTTCCAATGTAAGTGATTGAGTCCGCCAAAACGGAAGAATAAACCTGAGTTTGCAGTGTATACATTTTGTGCCCTAGATTTGAGGAACTCAGACATACCGCCTTCTCCGCCTTCTAATGCATACTTAGCGAGCATTTCGCACAAAATCGGAACATTACAGAGTCCAACAACTTTATTCCATTTTCCATATTTAACAACAGCTTCTGTTACCATACCTGAAGGATTTGTAAAATTTACGAGCCATGCATTAGGGCATAATTCTTTCATGTCCTCTACAATATCTAAAATTACTGGAATCGTTCTAAATGCTTTAAACATCCCACCTGCGCCATTAGTTTCCTGACCAATCATCCCATATTTTAAAGGAATTCTTTCATCTTTAATTCTGGCATCAAGTAGTCCAACACGAAATTGTGTAGTAACGAAATCTGCATCTTTTAATGCTTCACGTCTGTCTAGTGTTAGATGAACTTTGCAGTCAATTCCTGCGGCCTCTACCATTCGCTGTGCTAATTTCCCTACAATTTCTAATTTCTCTTTTCCAGCTTCAATATCTACTAGCCATAACTCACGAACTGGCAATTCAGCAAAACGTTTGATGAACCCTTCCATTAATTCAGGTGTGTAACTAGAGCCTCCACCAATTGTTACAATTTTTACGCCTTGTTTTTCCATATTCTAATTCCTCCTAATTTTTGGGTTAAGTTTGTAATATGAGTGACAATTCCTTTATAGTGGATAAACTTAAGAAAAACAACAGTCAAAAGATTAAGACCTTGGGCTTTCAGCCCAAACCCGACAAGCGCAGCGCGCTTGACCGCTTTTTTGCAAGCGCATACGCGCTTGCTTAAAATTTTTGATTTTACTGTTATGGTTTAAAAGTTTATTTACTATTATAAAAGACCTTGAGTAATGAAACGAAAATTTTAGGATATTGGCCCTGCAAGCTTTTTGTAAAAGCAGGCGCATACACATACGCTTGTGAAGATGAGGGCAAACACATTGTGTTCGTGTATACGCTTGTCAGGGGGTGGGGCGTGACGCGACCCCACGACCTTAAGGTTTTTTATGTATGATTATCACTGCTAGGTACTAAAATTTTTCAATACTGATTAATGTATCATTAGTTGCAATATTTTTCTTATCTGTTCCAGTGATATTAGCATAATCATTAGTGTTAGTAATAATAATTGGTGTTACAAGAGAATAACCTGCTGATTTGATCGCATCCATATCAAATTCCACCAAGACTTGTCCCTTCTTAACAGAATCACCTTGAGTAACTTTTGCAGTAAAATGTTTACCTTCCAACTGTACAGTATCCATTCCAATATGAATCAAAATTTCAACATTTTCGCTAGTAATAATTCCAAGTGCATGTTTACTAGGGAATAAAGTTTCTACCACACCATCAGCAGGAGCAACAACTTTTCCAACAGTCGGTTCAATAGCAATACCTTTACCAAGTAAGCCCTGAGAAAATGCATCGTCTTTAAGTTCTGTCAAAGGTACAACATTACCAACTATAGGCGAATTAATCATTATATTTTTAGAATAAGATTCAACGTTTTTAGGAGTTGTTTCTGTACTTCTAGGATTTGCTGGTTTTTGTGGTGCTTCTGGTTGTGCAATCTCAGGCTCTTGGTAAAAGAACCATGTCAATAAAAATGCCACAGCAATTGTTATCGCACTACCAAGCAGTGCCGTAATCAAGTCCTCTATACCACCATCTGGATGAATAAAGTTAGGGAAAGCGAATATTCCCATACCACCCATATTCCATGATCTAATATCGCGCATCATTACGAATGCTGCACCTACAGATCCAGCAATACATGAATAGATAAAAACAGCCTTACGTTTTAATGTGAAGCCATAAATAGCAGGTTCAGTAATTCCTACAATACCTGAAACCATAGCAGGTATTGCCATAGCTTTTTCTTTTGGATCTTTAAGTTTGAAATACACAGCAGTTAAAGCTGCAACTTGACCGAAAGCAATTATAATTGTCGGTGTCAGAATCTGACCCCATCCTTCTGTCGCAAACTGAGTAATTCCAAGTGGAACAAGGGCCCAATGTAAGCCGAACATAACAAGAATTTGCCATAAGAATCCCACAAGAGCACCGTATATAATTGGCGAGAAATTAATAACTGAATCAAAGAATACCATTAGTAGGTCAGTTGCTACTGTAAATATCGGTCCAATAACTAAGAAACCAAGTGGTAATGTGATAGCAACAGTAAAGAATGGAACAAAGAAGTTTGCAACTACACCAGGAATATAATTTTTAAGGGGCTTTTGTATGAAACTAGCCAACAATACAATAAAGATAATTGGAACAACTGAAGAAGCATAGTCACGAGCTATCCAAGGTATACCGAGAAAAGTTTGATAAATCGGACTTTCAAGAAAGGTTCCAGTGAAGACCATTGTAAGAGGTTCTCCAGCATTCATAAATGTATTTAGAGAAAGATTAGGGTTCATGAGTCCTGCTCCTAAGAGCATACCGACAAATTCATTAACTCTAAATTTTCTTGCTGCAGTTAAACCAATGAATACTGGCATGAACATAAAGACTGTATCACCTATGTTATCCAGCATGATGAACGCTCCACTATCACGATCGAACACCCCTAGGAAAACTAGTAAAGCTGTAACACCGCGGATCATACCACCAGCAGTTAAAATAGCCAAGAATGGTTGGAAGATTCCAGATATTATGTCTAAGAGCATATCAAAGGTTTTTTGCTTCTCTTGTGATTCAGAATTTTGACCGGGAGTTAATCCGCCCGTACGCATAACTTCTTCAAATACATCAGGAACATGGTTTCCGATTACTACCTGGTACTGTCCCCCAGACTGCATGACGGTAATGACACCATCCATATTTTTCAAATCTTCAGTATGAGCGATACTTTCATCTTTTAGCTTAAATCTCAACCTTGTGATACAGTGAGTTAAACCATTAACATTCTCAGGACCACCAACTTTCTCTAAAATCTTACCTGCTAATTCAGTATACTTACCCATTTTAAATCCCTCCAATTCTATGATAATTTTTTTGTTCACATTAAAGTGCTTAAATTTAAATAATTATGTATAATATACTAGCATATGAGTGAAAATTTGTCAACAAACTTCTGGATTGTTTATTCATATTTATATTAAGCTTAAAATTTACATATATATTTACGCATAAATTTAGCGGTGTATATGAAGATTTAGCATAATTATAGATATTAATATCTAAAGACAAAAGCTGTGCTTTCATTGAATTATCACCAAACATTAGAGATTATAGTGACTCGACATTGTAAATGATATCCAATAGGCTGTTTATAATCAATTGCAATTGAAACAGTGCTACACCCTTAATCCATTTCAAGAACGTGCGGATGCACGTTCTTGTTTTTTAATTTCTTATCAGCGTAGCGTGGTCACTGAAAAAAGGGGCTGTCTTGCTAAGAAAAAAATAAAACCTTGGGCTTTCAGCCAAGGCTCGCCTTAACCCGACAAGCGTAGCACGCTTGACCCCTTTATTTGCAAGCACGTACGTGCTTGCTTACAAAGTTTTGGTCAAACTTTTTTTAAAGTTTGCAGGGTTTGGGACGGAGTCCCAAGGTTTTTACATTGTACGCTTAACGAGACAGCCCTGGTCAAGCGCGCGTGCACTTGTCAGGGGTGAAGGCGCGCCGTGGGGTGAAATCCCCCCACGGTCTTAACAACTTTGGTTTTAATATTTTTGATTGGGGCATAATAAACATGTTGACGAGTGAAAAAAATAGTTGAAAAAGGGTGTATGAACATGAACAAAAAATTCTTTAGCAAAGACATTGAGGAATCTATTCGGGAACTCGAAACAAATGTTGAAAATGGTTTATCTGAGAGCGCGGCCGAAGAAAGATTAAAAAAATATGGGTCTAATATGTTAGAAAGCGCAAAAGAAAAACCTTTAATTACTAAAATATTGGCTCAATTTAAAGATTTCCTCGTAATAATACTACTAGCAGCAGCAGTAATATCAATGGCTTTAGGTGAAGATTTTCTTGACGGTATAATTATTATATCTATAGTTGTAGTTAACATGATAATAGGTATTACTCAAGAAACAAAAGCTAATAATGCATTAAAAGAATTGAAAAATATGTCTAGTCCGAAAGCTAAAGTTAAAAGAGATAAAGTAGTAGAAAAAGTAGATTCTGATAATTTAGTTTTAGGTGACATTATAATTTTAGAAGCAGGAGATTATATACCTGCTGATATTCGTATTGTGGAAAGTATAAATTTAAAAATCGACGAATCAGCTTTAACTGGAGAATCTGTACCAGTAGATAAAAAAGCTAATATAGTTTTAGACGACGATTCAAGTTTAGGCGATAGAATAAATTTAGCCTATATGGGTACCATGGTTAATTATGGGCGTGGTGTAGGCGTAGTTTATGCTACAGGAATGAATACAGAAATGGGTAATATTGCAACTATACTTAACGAAGTTGAGGAAACAGAAACTCCACTACAATTAAAATTAGATTCTATGGCAAAAACATTAGGTATAGTTTGTTTAGTGGCTTGTGCATTAGTTTTTGGTATAGGACTTTACCATGGCATGGATATACTTGAGATTTTTATGGTATCTGTATCTTTAGCAGTAGCATCGATACCAGAAGGTATAGGCATAATTGTAACTATAATTTTAGCTATTGGCGTACAAAAGATGGTGAAATCAAATGTTGTCGTTAAAAAACTTCGAGCAGTAGAGACATTAGGAAGTACAACTGTAATATGTTCAGATAAAACAGGAACTCTTACACAAAACAAAATGACAGTTGTTAAAGTTTTTGATACAGAAAATATTTATAATGTTACAGGATTAGGATATGAACCAAAAGGTGAAATAGTTAGTGAAAATAACACAGCTGTCACAAAAAACATAGAGTTATTAGCTTTAGGTGCAGTGCTTTGTAACGATTCTATCTACAAAGTATCAGATAGCAAAATAATAGGAGACCCAACAGAAGGTGCAATGCTTGTTTTTGGGGAAAAATTAAAACTAAATAAAGATATTATGCATGACAAATATAAAAGAATACGTGAAATTCCATTTGATTCTGATAGAAAATTAATGAGTACTTATCATACTAAAGATGATAGAGTGGTTATGTACACTAAAGGTGCATCAGATGAAATAATAAGACGTTCAACAAAAATTTATAAAGACGGTCAAATTACTGAAATGACAGACAGGGTTAGAGAAAGACTACAAAAACAAAATAATGATTTTGCTTTGCAAGCTTTACGTGTTTTAGGTTTAGCATATAAAGAATATGAAAGCGAAAAAGATATAGATGAAAAAGAGGAGGACTTAATATACGTAGGTATGATGTGTATGATAGATCCGCCTAGAGAAGAAGTTGCAGATGCTGTTGTAGACTGTAAACGTGCAGGAATTACAGTAAAAATGATAACTGGTGACCATAAAGTAACGGCTAGTGCCATAGCAAAAACCTTAGGTATTTCAGATGAAAATGGAAATGCCATTGAAGGTAGAGAACTTGATAAGCTTTCAGACGATGAGTTGAAAGAAGTAGTAAAAAATACAAATGTATTTGCAAGAGTATCGCCAGAGCATAAAGTTCGTATCGTAACAGCGATTAAGGATAATGGAAATATAGTAGCAATGACTGGTGATGGGGTAAATGATGCGCCTTCACTTAAAAGAGCAGACATTGGTATAGCAATGGGTATTACAGGTACAGATGTTTCAAAAGAAGCAGCGGATATGATATTAACAGATGATAATTTTGTAAGTATAGTTAAAGCTGTAGAAGAAGGACGAACTATTTATAACAATATAAGAAAAGTTGTAGGTTATTTGCTCTCTGCTAATATAGGTGAGATATTAATTATATTAACAGCAATACTTTTCAATCTTCCAGTTCCGCTTGTTGCTACTCAACTACTATTTATAAATTTAATGACAGATGCGTTTCCAGCTTTTGCACTAGGTATGGAAAATAAAGAAGAAGGTATAATGGATAAAAAACCAAGAGACCCCAACGAGTCCATATTAAATAAAACTATGAAAAAAGGTATAGCATTTAAAAGTGTGTTTCTTGCTATTGGTGTACTAGGTTCCTTTTTATACGGATTACATTTTTATAATTATGCTGTAGCTATGACTATTTGTTTTGTTACCTTAGTAATAAGTGAGTTGTGTATTTCATACTCAGCAAGAACAGAAAAATATATTGGGTTAAAAAGAGAATTATTTTCTAACAAATCTTTGAATAAATCAATCTTTGCTTCGTTTATAGTGCTTGCGCTAACAATTTATGTTCCATTCCTCAACGATGTATTTACAACAGTTCCTCTTACTTCCTTCCAAGTAGGCATAAGTTTAGCATTTTCCCTAATTCCTATAATAGGTAGCGAAGTTGCAAAAAGCCTGTTTGTTTTGGAATAATTAAAAGATTAAGACATTGGAGGTTTCACCTCCAAACCTCCGACAAGCGCACGCGCGCTTGACCGCGTAATTGCGCGAGCTTCCGCTCGCGCTTTTTTTGTATAAAAAAACCACCCGTAAAAGATGGGTGGCATACTTAGAAATGAATACATAATAATTTGATATTAACTTAGTGACTAATTCCTAATTTGTCTTATATTTGCCAAGCCTTCTACTGGACGACCTTCCAGATTTTCAACAGTAAGTCTCATATTGGCATTATAGTCTACAACCATCATTTGAACTGGTTGAGTTATTGCGCTGTTTCCTGGAACTGTAAATCGAGTAACTATAGTAGACAAACCAGGAGGATTAGGTATGTCTACTGTTACACGAACAGCATGGTCAGTATCATTTCTATACCAGACATTTAGTGTATTTCCATCTGAAAGAGGTCCAGTTCTGAAATGTCGGTCCCAATGACCTCTGTCACCACTAACTCTTGCATTATCTATAAGTAACACATTACGTTCTTGAGGGTCTTCTTCTACCTTACCGTTAATTTGAGTATATTCTTTTTCCGCAACTTCATGATTTACTATATATTCATGTTGCATATTACTATTGCTATCGTGAACTTGTCCAAAAACTACAGTATTAGATAAAGTAAGAAGTAACATAGGTAATACTAATTTTTTCATCCGTATACATCCTTTCAAATTTGTTGTTTTTTTCGACGATTATGTAATTATTTCTAAGTACATCATATTTTATAAAATTACAAGCGATAAATTTGTTTTTTTCAAATATATAATTAAAATTTTTGAAAAATCTGTAGAATCTTATCAAAATCTAAAACGCATTTTTATTTTCTCTTTAAAATTCAGCATGCGAAAGTCACATAAAAAACCAAAAGCAAGCACGAATGTGCTTGCTAATAACGCGGTCAAGCGCGCGTGCGCTTGTCGGGAGTTTGAGGGCGGAAGCCCTCAAGGTTCTAATCTTTTAATCTTTAAACTAACTGCGCAAGCCTTGTAACAGCTACATATATGTGCGATATTTGATACCACGTGGCAAAATCAACCATTCCCGTCTGTGGCATATTGAATATGCTTTGGAATTTTTCGACAGCAGATAATGTGCCATTACCATAGATTCCATCTACTCTAAGCTTTGGTATAGCGGGATAGTTATTAGAAATAGCGTTTAGTTGAGTTTGTATAGTTCGTACGTCATTGCCAGTAGAACCTAATTGTAAAATTTCATTTGGAAATGATGAAGGCACACCAGAAACAAGTTTTGCTTGGTCTAGGTATATATCGCCATAATAATGTCTAAGAATATCCATAGTATTATAACCTTGATTACCTAAACTTTGGCTTCCCCACTGAGATAACCAATTTGGACAGGATACAGTTTTACCATCACAGTATTGAGCTAGTAAAGGTTGGACTATATTTGTTCGGGTGATGTATGTTGAAAAGGCTTCGTCTACAATAGTAGATATTTCTTTAAATATGTTTCGTCCATAAGAAAAGGATTGATCAAAAGCGGTGGAAGATGTTATTGTAAAGTTTTTACCTTGGCCTCTATACCATTCTGTAAAAACTCTGTTGAGTGTAAAAGATATAATAGCAAGTACATTTGCTCGTATGGTTGCTTCATTCCAAGTAGAATATATTTCAGAACTTGCAACATTTTTAATATAATCTTTAAATGGTACGTAATAGTTTGGAGCACTGTTATTATTAGGGCTACCGTCATGTACAACTATAAATTCTGGAATAACAGGCTCATCAAGTACAACAAAACCAGTTGCAGGTGGCAATTCTTTTACTTCATCTTCTGGAATTTTAGGCGGGAAATCACCCCATAAAGTATTATCTCTGATAACTATGTTTTGACCATTTGGTAAAGGATTTTCAAGCGAAGTAATATTAACATCTTGTATAGCACTTGTATCTTCAAATATTTCTACGTTTTCTATGGTTGCATTATTAAAATCAGTAGCTGAAATTTTTACGTTATACAAGCTATAAGGTCTAATTTCATTTTCAGGTGTAAAAGAGTATTCTTTAGAGGGCGCATCAAGCAGTATTTCTAAAGTTTTACCAGAGCTATCTGTTACAAGCGATTCTATTTGTGTTTCTTCTCCGCTTGTGTTTGTTGTAAAAATGTCTACTTTTGCATTTTCTACTGGTTTGCCTACAGTAGTATTAAAAACACTAACTTGAAGTTTGCCTCTTGGTGTTATCATAGGATCTGAATACCTAGCTTGGAAAATGTTATTTACTTTTTTAAAATTCATAAAATTTAACCACCGCCTATAAATTTTTATTAACTTATATTTGTAGACTATGTTTTTTCGACTCGTCTCGTTAACAATAAGTAAAAAAATTTGGGGTAAGTGAAATGAGTGTTATAGTCAAATGCATATAAAATAGTAATAAATAATTAAAAGATTAAAAATCAAAAGATTTCACACTTTTTTGAAAAAAAGTGTGGCAAAAAACTTTAACAGCAACCACTACGTGGTTGCTAAAAAGGGTCAAGGGTGTAACCCTTGCAGAGGTGTGGAGACAGAGTC
>JGI994J12354_10000046_pt1 | contig 101634 bp, 120 predicted proteins | sample IntmicLarv3ML3BL_FD_12354 | JGI IMG/M metagenome (IMG submission 12354) | reverse complement strand
TGCAGCAGTTATTATTCTTTCAGGTGTCATTGCAATATGGGTTTTATATCCAAAGAAAGATGTGTCTGCAGTTTTATGTCCAACTCTTGCATCTTTGTCTTTTGAGTATTCTATTTCATATTCAGTATCCATCATAGTTTCTTCAAGCATATTAATTTGTTCTTTAACATCTGGCAGAGTGGTAAATCTAGCGTCTTTCTTTAACACAGCTTTTCTTAAAAGTTTTGCTTGACGTATTAGCTCTTCACGAGGATATATATGTTGAAATCTAGCATTAGTATGGGTAGAATCTTGTATTAATTTATTTTTAACTTCAATAACACCTTCTTTAATTGCTATTTCAACAGTTTTAGAAATTAGCTTATCCATTAAGTTTGTACTTGTATCTTCTTCGTTTTCAGAATTACTTAATCTTTCTCTTCTGAATGCAGTAAGTAAACTAGGGTCTATTAAATCAGTATCCTCTGGTAGATAACCTAAAAAATATTTAAACAACATATCTGTTTGAGTTCTTTCAACTAAACCTCTATCAGATAATTTAAAATATTGTTTTAAAAGCAGAAATTTAAACATTCTAACAACATCTTCTGCTTTCCTTCCAATTGTAGATGAATATTTATCTTTTAATTCTTCATATACAAATGAAAAATCTACCATTTCATTTAACTGTCTCCAAAGATTGTCTTTTTTAATTAATAACTCGAAAAGAACAGCATGATTACTTAATGAAAAACCTACTTGATTATCTACCTTTAACATAGCAATACCAACCTTTCTACTAGGATAAGTATATCATATCAATTAAAATTTTTCATTGTTTTTTGCAAAGAAAAAGCACACTTTCGTGTACTTTTTCAGCAGCCTCCAAAAATAGAGGTTTCTTTTGCACCTGGATTTTATTTTTTATTTTACATTTGCAGATACCGTGGAAACATCGTTAAATGTCCCAATCTTTTCATATTTACATATATTTTAATTATTTTTATCTTTATACATTTTCACCATATCTTTAAATGTCATTTTTGTACCATAATTTAATATTGCACTTGAGTAAATCCTAATTGCAATATGAGCAACCAATGCTATTGTTGCTACTAATATAGCAATTGATATAGCCACATCTGTCCCATTTGCAAGTCCCATCATAACTCTAAATGGCATACAAAATGGTGATGATATTGGAAGCATTGAAGCAAATATATTTAAGCTACTAGTTGGATTCATCATTGTGAAATATGATAAATAAAATCCTACTACTATAAGTATTGCAACTGGTGTATTAGCTGATTGTATATCTTCTGGTTTTCCAACTGTTGAACCAGTTAAAGCATATAACATAGAATATGCAAAATACCCTAAGATAAAGTAGATAACTGTAATAATTCCTAAATATGGTGTTATACTAGACATATCTAGTAAAGCATTTAACATTTCAGGCTCTATAAATGTATTTGCACAAATTAATGTAATTATTACAAATACACATATTTGGATTAATCCAACTACTCCAATACCAATTGTTTTTCCAACTACAATTGTTCTAGGTTTTGTAGATGTAACTAATGTTTCCATTAATTTTGATGTTTTTTCTGTTGTAATTGAAGTCGATACTAGAGATGCACAAAAATATATTGCATAAAATAGTACTCCTGATAAAGCCATCATAACAAATATGTTTCCTTGTACTTCTTGTTCTTCTGTTTGTTCTAATACGAATTCAAAATTTGGTGTAATACTTGAAATTTCTTCCTCTGTTAGTCCAAGTTTTGTAATTTGCATATTAGAATATATTGAATTCATCATATTTATAACATCTTCAGGAACCATTGTCATCATATTTCTTTCTTGTATTATATATCTCATTTTTATATTTTCATTATCTTTTTCTACTAAAATAGTCTCTCTTACTTCTTCTTTTTCAATTTTTTCCTTAATATCTTCAAAATTTAAATTTTCGTTTGTTATTTCAATCTCATACCCAAAATCTATATTATTTAAAGTCTCTAAATTTCCTTCAAATACATTTTGATTATCAACTATTAGTAGTTTGTTTGAGCTATCATCATTATTAAAATGACTCATTATATTTGGTACATTAAACCCTAATATGATAATTGCTATAATAATTAAACTTGAGATAAGAAAAGATTTTCTAGTTACCATTTCCTTCATTGTAAATTTTATTACTGTTTTTAAATCATTCATTTTATTCACCTACCTTTTCTATAAAGATATCATTTAATGTTGGTTTTTTTACTTCAAATTTACTAATAATTACTTTTTCTTCTACTAATTTAGTTAATAATTCAGTAGCAGTTTTTTCTTCTTCAATTCTTATTATATAATCATTATCTTTTTCATTTTCAATTGTTAAACCTGTTTCTTTTATGATTTTTTTAATATCTTTGTCAGCACTTATTTCTAATCGATTAGCAGGATATGTTTCTTTTATTTCTTTTAAATTTCCTTGAAGTACTGTTTTTCCTCTTTTTAATATTAATACATCTGTACAAAATTCTTCTATTACAGACATTTGATGACTTGACATGATAATAAATTTACCTTCTTTTACTAATTTAAGAACAATTTCTTTTAATATTTCTGTATTTACTGGATCTAATCCACTAAATGGTTCATCTAATACCACAAGTTCTGGATTGTGAAGTATTGCTGTCATAAATTGTATCTTTTGTTGATTTCCTTTAGATAGTTTTTCAGCATTCATTTCAATGTATTCTTCTACTTTTAATTCTTTTGCCCAACTTTTTATAGCACTGCTAGCATCGCTTTTTTTCATTCCTTTTAATTGTGCAAAATACATTAATTGGTCATATATTTTTGTTTTAGGATATACTCCTCTTTCTTCTGGTAAATATCCAAAATTTACATTTTTTCTTTCTACTGTTTTACCATTCCAAGTAATTTCCCCTGAATCTTTCTTAATTATTCCAAGTAGCATTCTAATAGTTGTTGATTTTCCAGCACCATTTCCTCCAAGTAATCCATATACTCCTGGAGAATCTATTTCAAGTGAAATATTATCTACTGCTTTTTTTCCTACAAATGTTTTACTTACATTATTTAGTTTTAAACCCATTGTTAGCCCCTTTCTTTTTTTCTATTATATATTATATTTTGCCTTATATCAAGCGAAAAAAGTAAACTTATACTACATAGTCACTGATTTGGTGGAAAGTAAAAAAAGCAAATTGTTTTAATTTTTAACTATTTGCTTTTCATATGTTAAATACTTTTTGAGAATTTGAATTATTTCTTTTTTAGTTATCTTTACTTATCTTTTTCATAGTTTCAAATTACAAAGTTATATATATAATTGGACGGAAACCAATAAAAATAACCATATTTGTAAGACTATTATAATTTCGATGAGATGTATAAAATTCATTATAATATTGATAAGTACCTCCACTATAAGTTGTTGGATAACCACTATGATATCGAGTCTCTGTTGTCCATTCAACTACATTTCCAGCCATATCATTTATATTTAACTGCTCATCCATTACTACTCCTGTTTTTGATAGACTTGATGATAAGCTTGTTCTCCTTGAATAATTACCTTGTCCAAATGTTTGAATAAATACTATTGCTGTATCCCATGCATAGCTATTTACTAAATCACTTTCAAAATTACTATTACTATACATATTTCTACTTAATTCCGCTGCTTGTGGTTGTGTTATATAATTATATACAAATTTATCTTTTTTGCTTGCCACTTTGTTCATCATTGAAGATGATGTAGTTCTGCCAACTACTGCTTCACTATCACTTGCCTCATATCTTCCTATATAATAACCTCCATTTAATTTAGTACTTTCTACAAATCCTTGTAAGTCTTTGGCAACAGTATTTCCATATGTTGATGTTTCTAGTTCTTGATAGTTATTTGAATTTGAAGTTATTATTCCATCTCCCAAATCTGTTTTAGTTCCATTAGTTGCAAATGTATATCTACTTAAATTTATTGTGTGTGTATTTGTTCCATCTGATACTTCTCCTACTGGCACCCATACAAATTGATTTCCTTCTCTATCTTCTATTACTATTCCTTCTGTTACTTTATCTGCATCATATGTTATCATAAATTCAGCAGGTACTATTACTATATTTCCATATTCATCTGTTACTTTTATATTTTGTGTATTATTTACTACTTTTCCTTGTATATCTACAACATTATATATTGGTAATAACTCAATATTTTTAATTTCAGAAGATATTTCATTATTTATTATCCTTATTTCATATTTACCTTTTTCTTGTATTATAAAGCTTAAATCTTTTGATACAACCCAATTTTCTTTTCCTAGTAATCTATAATTCACATCCCATTTATCAATATTTCCTTCTGTATACTCAATATTTGATATGTTTATAGTCCATCTATTATTTTCTAAATATCTATAACTTAAATCAAATGTTGGAGCTCCTGTATTTGTGTTTTGATATTCAACATTATATAAACCTCTTTGTGATTGTTCTAATATATAATGAGTCTCTCCATCATATTCAATCCCCATATAACTAACAACACTTCTTTTTTCTACATTTACTAAAAATGTTTGTTTTGTACCTTCTATACCTAGATTTTTTAATACTGAATAATCATAATATTTATATCCTGTATCATTAATTCCTAACTTATTAAATATTATTCCTGAATCTATTGGTAATTCATTACCTATATCTAATACATTAATTAATATTCCATCTATATTAATTTGTTCTTCATTTTTATTTCTGTCATATAGCTCATTTACTTTCATTTGCATTACTTTGAGTTCATTAATAAATGTTGTATAATTTGCTTCTTTTATCATATTAATTCCACTATATGTCGAAACTGATACTAATATGAGAATTACTACTATTGTTACCATTAATGCAATTATTGTAATACCACTTTCATTTTTAATTTTATTTTTTCTCATTTGTTACCTCCAAATTAACTTATATTTTTTCTAAGTCTTTTTTCTTCGTTTTTTTCATTATATCAAATTAAATTTTAATAATAAATAGTTTTTACTTTTTTTTAGAGTTTATTATATAACTTCTATAACTGATAAAAGATAAAATGACACATTTGGTCACCGTCCCAAATGTGTCATTTTATATGTATTTTTCTATTAATACTACTGTTCTTCCGCTTCTTGTTGTTCCTGTGAATTCTTTTACTATAAATCTCCCTTTTCCTCTTATTGTTATTATATCATTTAGTTTTAATTGTTTTGATACTTTTGTTTCATTTTGACCATTTACAAATACTCTTTCTTGTGCAATTATTTGCGATGCTTTACTTCTTGATGTTCTTGCTAAATCAGATACAAAGTTGTCTAATCTAAGTGATGGTACTATTATTTTTAATTCTTCTACTTTTATTTCTTTTTTATTTAAGTCTTTTATTTCTTTTGTTTCAATATTACTTTTTTCAAATCTTGTAAGTGTATGTAACTCTTCTTTTAATATATTTGAAAAGTCTGTTAATGTTATAATATCTGCTCCTTCATTTGAAACTAGTATATCTCCTACTTTTTCTCTTTTTAATCCAAGTTTTACAATTCCTCCTAAATAATTTCTATGTGTATATTTTCCTTGTTCTTCATTTGGTAATATTACTCTTATAATTTTAATCATTTTATCATAATTTTTCTCTAACATTTTTTCATCATATTTTTCAGGATATATTATTAATATTTTCCTTTCTGCCTCTTTATATCCTCCATATAACTGATAATTTTTTATTTGTGTTTTTCTTAAAAAGTTTTGAACTAATGATACTTGATACATATCTAAAAAATCTGTATATTCTATTTTATCTTTCATATTTGAAGCTTGTATTTTATCTAATACTTGTGATAAACACATTTTATCTTCTTGCTTTTTATAGTCTTTTAATAATTCTTGTTTGTTCATTATAAAATCCTTTCTTTTATTGTTTTATTTGTTTTATAATTGATTCTATATTTAAATTATATATTTCTTCTAGTTCTGATGTTTCTCCATGTTTTATATATTCATCTGGATATCCAAATTCTTTTAATTTTATATCTTTTAATTTTTCTTCAATTATTATCTCTTTTATTGTTGTTGCTAGTCCATTTATTATTGTTCCATCTTCAATTGTTATAACATTTTTTGTTTTTTTGATTGATTCTTTTATTGCTTTATTATCAAATGGTTTTAAAAATCTACTGTTAATTACTTCTGCATTTATGCCTTGTTTTTCAAGTTCTTTTGCAACTAAAATACCTCTTGAGGCCATTTTTCCTATTGTTACAATAGTTATATCTTCTCCTTGTTTTAAAATTTCAGCTTTTCCTAAGACTATTTTACTATGTGTTTCATGATTTTCTTTTTCTTCTCCACCTCTTGGATATCTAATTACTACTGGTTTATTTAAATCCACAGCAAATTCAAGCATATCTTCTAATTCTTTGAAATTCTTTGGTGCCATAATGGTTAGGTTAGGTACTAATCTAAAAAAAGCCATATCTAGTGTTCCTTGATGTGTTTCTCCATCTGCTCCTACAATTCCTGCTCTATCAGCACACATAATAACTGGTAAATTTTGCATTGCTATATCATGAATTACCTGATCATATGCTCTTTGATAAAATGATGAATAAATCGAAACTACTGGGATTATTTTCTCTCTTGCCATACCTGCTGCCATACCTAGTGCATGTTGCTCAGCTATTCCAATATCAAAAAATCTAGTTGGAAATTTTTTGGCAAACTTAGTAAGCCCTGTTCCATCTTTCATAGCTGCTGTAATTGCAACTATTTTCTCATTCTTACTTGCTAATTCTACTAATTTATCTCCAAATACTTCTGAATAATCTTTACTTTTTACTTTTTTACTTTTTCCTGTTCCTATATCAAATGGACCTGTTGCATGAAATCTTGATGGATTTTCTTCTGCTATTTTATATCCTTTACCTTTTTTAGTTGAAACATGTATTAATACTGGTCCATCTAATTTTTTACTAATTTTAAGCATTCTTTCTAATTCTTCTATATTATGACCATCTACTGGACCTAAATATCTAAACCCTATATCTTCAAAAAACATTTTTGGAATGATTAACTGTTTAATACTTCTTTTTATTCTAATTATTATTTTTACCATTACTCTCCCAAATACTGGTATTTTAAGCATAATTTTTTTCACCTTATCACTTGATTTAGTATATGTTCTTTTTGTCCTTAGTTTACTAAGTAATCTACTAATTCCACCTATGTTTTTTGATATACTCATTTCATTGTCATTTAGTATAACTGTGACTTTTGTTTTGCTATAACCTGCATCATTTAATGCTTCTAATGCCATTCCTCCAGTTAATGAACCATCTCCAATAATTGCTAAAACAGAATTATCTTTTTTCTTAATATCTCTTGCTCTTGCCATTCCAAGTGCTGCTGAAATTGAAGTACTACTGTGTCCCGTATTAAAACAATCTGTTTCTGATTCACTAAATTTTGGAAAACCTGCCAATCCATTTAATTTTCTAATTGTTTTTAATTTTTCTTTTCTACCTGTTATAATTTTATGGGTATATGACTGATGCCCAACATCCCATATAACTTTATCTTTTGGTAAATCAAATACACTATGTATAGCTATAGTTAAATCTACTACACCTAAATTAGATGCTAAATGTCCTCCATTTTCAGATACTACTTCCAATATGTATTTTCTTATTTCTTCTGCTAATTTTTTCTTTTGCTCTATATTTAATTTTTTAATATCTTCTGATGAATCTATTTTTTCTAACAATTTTATCACCCTTATTTTTATTTTACTTGATACTTTATATTTTATCTTTTTTAAACAACTTCATTTTACTATAAATTTTTAAAAAACACAATTGTTTTCTTATGTTAGTTTTCACTAATGATGAATATTAGCAACTTTTCACACATATATATTACTAACAATTGGAGGGATATTTATGCAAACTAAAAAATTATTAATATGTCTTTTTCTTACTATGACCTTATTATTTTCTACTATAATGCCTTGCTTTGCTGAAGAATCAGTTTATATATGGCCTGATGCTTCAATTATGGCTTCTAGTACCAGTTCTTCAGAAGATACGAATGATACTACAAACAATATAGATGATGTTAGTAATTCTAATTCTCTTAATTTAGAGTCTCATTCTGCTATTTTAATTGAACAATCAACTGGAAAAATATTATATGAACATAACAGTCATGAACAATTAAGACCTGCTTCTGTTACAAAAGTAATGAGTATGTTATTAATAATGGAAGCTATCAGTAATGGCTCAATTTCTTTAACAGATACTGTTACTTGTTCAGAAACAGCAAGTTCAATGGGGGGTTCTCAAATTTGGCTTGACCCTAGAGAAACTTTAACAGTTGATGAAATGCTAAAGGCTATATGTGTAGCTTCTGCAAATGATTGTGTTGTTGCTATGGCTGAACATATTTCAGGTTCACAAGAAAGTTTTGTTCAAATGATGAATGATAAAGCAAAACAACTTGGTATGGAGAATACCACTTTTAAAAATTGTCATGGACTAGATGAAGATGAGCATGTTACAACCAGTTATGATATTGCTTTAATGTCTAAAGAATTATTAAATAATTATCCAGAAATAACTAAATATACTACTATATGGACAGATACTTTACGTGATGGAAAATCTGAACTTACTAATACAAACAAATTGATTAGAAATTATCAAGGTTCTACTGGTTTAAAAACTGGTTCTACTGGTTTGGCTTTATATAACTTGTCAGCTAGTGCTACTCGCAATGATTTATCTTTGATTTCAGTTATTATGAAAGCACCTTCAACAAAAGTTCGTTTTGATGAAGCTCAAAAATTACTAGATTATGGTTTTGCTAATTATTCTTTTAAACAATTTGGAGTACAAGGTGAAATTATAAAAAGTGTGGATATAAATAAAGGTATTACTAATAATTTGGATATTATTTTTGAAGAAAATGCTGGCATTTTATTGAAAAAAGGTGAAGATAAAGAAATAGAGCAAACTATATCAATAAATGAAGAATTATTTGCTCCAATTATATCTGGCCAAAAATTAGGTGAAGTAACATATTCTATAAATGGTGAAATTAAAACTACTGTTAATTTAGTTGCTAAAAATACTATTGATAAAATAAATTTATTTACTATGTCTAAACAAATTATTTATAGCTGGATTGATTTACTTAGAACTTAAGAACTCAGTAATTTATATTAAATGCTTATTAGCTTGAAATTATTAAAATTTCAAGCTAATATTTAAAATAATTTTATTCATCTTCTAAATCTTCTTCATGTTCATATTCATATATTTCTTCTATAACTGGTTCTTGTCCTTTTTCTTTTTCAATTTTTTTCTTTATTTTTGTTTTAACCTTTTCTTCATGTTCTTTAGCCTCTTTTTGCTTATTTTTTACTTGTTTTAATATATTTTGTGTTTCTTCTTTTTTATTTTGCATTATTTTATTCATCATGTTATTTGTTTTTTCTATTAAATCTGGCATGTAGTCTAATAACTTGTCTAAAGATGAAGTATGAGTAACTGGCATCAATTTCACATTATTTGATTGAATTACCAAAAATGCTACTGGATTAATAGTTACACCTGCTCCTGAACCTCCACCAAATGGTAACCTATATTGAATTGCTTCTTCTTTATCTTTTTTTGTATATTCATCAATTGTCTCTCCTTTGAATTCACTTCCTCCTGATGCAAATCCAAATGATACTTTAGATATTGGTATAATTACAATATTATTTGATGTTTCAATTGGCTCTCCTATTATTGTATTAACATCTACCATATCTTTTATGCTATTCATAGCTGTAACCATAAGTCCTTCTATCGGATGTTCTATCATGCTTCTTCACTCCTTTTCTCACTTTTTTATTTAAAAAATATATAATATTTATAATATGATACATTTTCATTTCAAATATACCTAAAACTGCTATATTTATGAAATTTTGATTTGTAAATATGGGGTTTATCTTAAACTTTTGATTATTAAAATCTCTCATTGTATTTTTTAGTAAAATAGAAATAACAGTGCTAATAATTGGTACTATTATTGCAGTAAAACTTGCATTTTCAGTTCCAAGCTCAATATATAAATCTATTTTTTTTGTTTTAATATTTATATGCTTTATTAGCTTTAATAATTTTTTATCAAAATTTATTTCTATATCCCTCATTCTTGGTATATCTAATCTTTTTACTTTTTCTTTTAATTTCATTTTTTCTAATTTTACTTTTGTAAATGTTAGTTTAAAAATAGGTATTTTTCCTAAAATATATATTCCAAGCTTTATTTTGTAATCAGTATTTGTATGTCTGTTTGTTTTAGAAGAAAACCTAAAGTTAACTATTTCTATTTTAATTTTAGAAAATGTAATTACTAAAATTAGAATTAGAATAATCAAAACAATTAAAATAAAAACCAATATTATCGTCTCCTTTTAGAGGATTTAATATTAGTTTTTCCATTTTTTTCTTATTTAAACATAATTTCATATTTTATTTAACTAATTTTTTTAGCTTTTTCTACAATAATGTCTCCAAATAATTTTTTTTGGTCAGTTTCTACTTTACTTCTTCTTGATAATTCTAAAAGCCCTGAAAAAGCTGTAACAACTTCTTGTTTTTCATTTTTATTTATAGAAAACAATTTGTTAAATACAAATCTTTTTTGTTTAATCAAAACTTTAAACATTTCCTTTACTTTACTAGATATTGTGTAATTATCTGTAATTGCTATTTTTTCAATATTTTTTGCATTTTGATTTAATCTTACACTATTTTTTTCTACTAAATTCTTATATATTTCTGGCAGTAATTCTTTTTCATAATTTTTTTCTAATTTTTGTTTTGGTAAATCTATTTTTTCTTGACCTTTAAAATACCTATTTGAAAAAATGCTATAATTTTCTTTTAAAGTCTTGCTAATTTCTTTAAATTTTTTGTATTCTATAATTCTTCTAATTAATTCTTCTTCTGTAAGTTCTTCTTCTGTTTCTTCTTGCTTTGGTAATAATTTTTTTGATTTTAGATATAGCAAAGTAGATGCCATAACTAAAAATTCACTTGCAACTTCTAAATTTAAATTCTCTTGTGCCTTTAAATATTCAATATATTGGTCTGTTACATCACTTAAATTAATATCTGAAACATTCATTTTATTTTTATCAATTAAATGGCACAACAAATCAAGTGGCCCTTCAAAATTCTCTATTTTAATTGCATATTTTTTTGTTTCCATTGTTAGTATTGACATTTTACTTCCCCTTTTACTATAACAAAATTGTATTTTATTCAATCATTTTTGCGTTTTTTATATTATCTAACTTATATCCCTTTTTTAGTAAATATTGTTTAATTTCATCTTCTTCCATTACTGCTGATTTTTTATACATAATATTTGAAATAGACTTTATTTCATAAACTTCTAATTCATCTTTATTTTCATAGAAATAATCTTCTATATCATTTTTCTTTAACCCTTTAGAAAACAACTTATGTTGTATTTCTTTTATTGATAAATTTTTAAGTATTACAAAATTATTAATTGTTCTTTTAATGTATTCTTTATCATCAATATATTTCGCATCTTTTAAATATTCAATAATATCTTCTAATAAATTTTCTTCCAATATTTTTGAAAATTTATTCCTAATTTCATATTCACTTCTTTTTTTATATATAATATATTTTAATACTTTTGTTTTTCCCTTGTCAAACTCTTCTATTGTATACATATATTTCATTCCTTTTTTTCTTTCTCATTTTACTACAAATTTATTAAAATATCAATACTTTTGACACATGTGGGACGGGGCACATTTGTGTCATTTTTGTTTTAATATATAAATTCAAATAACAAAAATAATATGTTCTTGGGTATATTTATTATTAATATGTATATTAAAATCTATATTAATCACTCTATATTATAAGTTTATTGCAATTCAATAATTTCTAAATCATTTGGAATATATATTTTACCATCAAAAAATTGATTTGCCTCATTAGTGTAGTTTTGTTTTCTTGTTTCTAAAGAATTCATTTCTGTATGCCACATTATTAGATTTTTTGCACATATTTCTTTGGCAGTTTCACAAGCATCTTTTACTGTACTGTGGCACATTTCATGTGGGTCATATTTTTCTTTATCACTTTCAAGACAATAAGCATCATGCAATAACCAGTTACAATTTTGAAATTTTTTGAAATTTTCTTTATATAATGGCTCATCACCTGCAAAAACTAAAAAATTTTCATTTACACTAAAACCAAATTGTTTGTCTTTTATTGCTTTTGCATCAAAAAATTTTATATCCATGTCACAAATTTTTCGTTCCTCATTATCTTTGACCTCAATAAATTTTACTCTATCTATTATATTCTTTTTTGCAAACAATAAGTCACGCATTGTTTTTATTGCATGAATAGTTACATCACTTGCATATATATAGCAATTTCCATCATATTTTCCTTTACGCATTCCGCCACATATCCTTTTTAGCACCCAAATAATACCTAGTATATGGTCATATGGCTTATAAAAATATTATGAATATCAAGAACATCGATATTTGCAGCTTTTAATTGTAATAATATCTGATTTCCTCCTCCTCCATCAATAAGAAAATGTTGTTCATTGTTTTCAATACAAAAACAAGTATTATAACATATTGGATCACTTCCATTCCCAGTTCCTAAAACAATAAGTTTCATGCTATACTCCTTTCTTCTATCTCTATTTGTCACAACTTCAATAACATCTTTTTATAGTGTCTATATATTTGTATTCTAACACCATATAGAGTAATTTTCAAGTTAATATAAATAACCTAATTTACATCTTAGGTTGTGCATGAAATGAAATTTTTTTAGGAGAAACCGTGTTAGTGTTATTAGTAGACAATCAGCTACATAGCAAGAACTTGCGCCTAGTCAGTATTTTACATTAATGAATTCTATATTTTGTAAAATGCCTGTAAAATGATAGTCAATCATGATTTTTATACTATTTTCGTGACCACACCACAATTATAATGACACATTTTTCCTCCGTCCCATGTGTGTCATTTGTCAAAAAAATGTTAAGATAAAATAATTTCTATCTTAACATTTTTTATTTTTTTGTTTTTTACTTTTTTCTAATACCAAATATTATTCATCTTCTTCTAATTCATCTTCTTGTACACTTGGTAATTCTTCTCCTAAACTTTGTTCAAATGCTTTTGCAAAGTCTTCTCTAACTTTTTTATCAATTTCTGCTAACATTTCTGGATTTTGTTTTAGATATTTCTTTACATTTTCTCTACCTTGCCCAATCTTTTCTCCATTGTAGCTAAACCAAGAACCTGCTTTGTCAATTACATCTAAGTTAACTGCCATATCTAATATATTTCCTTCTTTAGAGATACCTTCTCCGTATACAATGTCAAATTCAGCTTCTCTAAATGGAGGTGCTACTTTATTTTTGATAACTTTAACACGAACTCTATTTCCCTTTACCTCTCCATCTTGTTTAATCATTTCTATTTTTCTAATATCCATTCTTACAGATGCATAGAATTTTAAAGCTTTACCTCCAGTAGTAGTTTCAGGGCTTCCAAACATAACACCAATTTTATCTCTTAATTGGTTGATAAATATTATTATAGTTTTTGTTCTATTTATTGCTCCTGCAAGTTTTCTTAAAGCTTGTGACATAAGTCTTGCTTGAAGACCCATATGAGAATCTCCCATATCTCCGTCAATTTCAGCTTTTGGAACTAATGCTGCAACAGAGTCAACAACAATTACATCTAATGCTCCACTTCTTACTAAACTTTCTGTAATTTCTAATGCTTGTTCTCCTGTATCTGGCTGAGATACTATTAAATTATCAATATCTACACCTAGTTTTTTAGCATATACAGGGTCTAAAGCATGTTCTGCATCTATAAATGCTGCTTCTCCACCCATTTTTTGAGCTTCTGCTACTATATGTAATGCTAATGTTGTTTTACCAGAAGATTCTGGACCATATACTTCTATTATTCTACCTCTTGGAACTCCTCCTATTCCTAATGCTATATCCAGTCCTAAAGCTCCTGTTGGTATCGCCTCTATTTCCATTGCTTTAAATTCTCCAAGTTTCATAACTGAACCTTTTCCAAATTGTTTTTCTATTTGCCCCATTGCTATTTCTAATGCTTTTTTTCTTTCTGTATTTTCTCCCATAATTTTTCCTCCTTATTTTTTGAACTTTTGTTTGTTGTGACTATTATATACCAAAAAAATGTTTTGTCAATACTTTTTTCCTATATTTTTATTTTATTTATACCATCCTTCTATTCCATAAAACTGATTAAACCAATTTGGCTTAAATTCCCCAGCTAAATCTGAATTTTGTGCTACAAAATATTTATTATTATATAGACTAATATATGGTATATCTGCTTTATAAATTTCTTGTAACCTTTGGTATTTTTCTTTTAAAATGTTACTATCTGTTGTGTTTTGTACTTCATTCATAATATTATTTATTTCTTCATTATTATAATTTGCTAAATTATCTTGACCAAAAAATGTTGATAAATTAGGACTAGGTGATAAAATTATTGTACACAATACAATATCATAATTTTTGATTTGTATATTATTATTATATTGTTCATCTGATGCTTGTATAATATTTATTATAATTCCTTGGTTTGCTAATTGGTTTTTTATATTTTCTGCGGCCATAACTCTATTTGCATCACTTGCTTTTACTAATAGATTTAAAACTAAATTTTGGATTTTTCCATTTTCTGTTTTTTGCCAATTTCTATTTCTATAACTCCAACCATTATCTACTAATAACTGTTTAGCTTGTTCTAAATTATATCCTGCACTAGAATCTTGTCCTTGGCTTAACCAGTTACCATAGTCTAAAGGAAAGCTACTATTGTAATATCTGTTATTTAATGTATTAGATATTATGTTTTCTTTATCTATAGAATATGAAATTGCTTTTCTTACTTCTTGTCTTGATAATAAATTATTTCCGTGTATTGAATGCTAAAAAAGTATGTTCTCTTCCTTTCATTTCATTTAATGAATACCCTATTGTTCCTATATATTCTTTTATATTTTCATTTGATGTTGAAATTAAATCAATATTTCCTATTTTGAAACTATTGTATAATTCTCCAACAGAAGAATATAAATTCACAGTTATTTTTTCTAATGTAATATTTATATTACTTCTATTCCACCAACTTGTATTTTTTTCTAATATTATGTAAGAAGATTCTATTTCAAAAATTTTATATTTTCCTGTTCCTATTGGCTCTTTATTTTTAATAGTATCTATAAAGTTTTCTGATTCATAATATTCTTTTGATAGTATTGGAAAAGTTAAGTTATATTCAAAAAATGGAAGTTCTTTATCTAAGTTAATCTTAATTGTATAATCATCTACAATATCAACTCCTATAACATTTTCAACATTATAAGAATAAATAGATGATACCTCTTTTAATTTATCTATTGTAAATCTTACATCTTGAGCTGTAAATGTAGTTCCATTAGACCATCTTACATTTTCTCTTAATTTTATTAAATATGAGTTATCACTTTGCCTAGCCCATTCTGTTGCAAGTACCCCTTCTGCTTTGTAATCAGAAGATAAATTAACTAATGGATCATAAATTAATTTAGAAATATCTTGAACATTTTTATTTTTACTTAAAATCGGATTTATAGTATCAAATTCTGCTATTCCTAATTTTATTTCATTTATCTTTTCTTGATTACTCCTTATATTTTCTTCTTGCTTTTTTTCAGCTTCATCATTTCTTATTTTCATAACTGCAAAAATCAAAATAATAATAATAAAAATAATAAATAAATATTTAATCCAATTTGATTTCATATTTGCACCTCTATTCCTTTGATATCATATATTAAATTTAATAAAATTTCAAGATATTTATTGCATTTTGTGTTGTTTTTCTGTTTTGTTTTCGCAAAAAAATAACCTCTTAGGTAATAAGCTGTCTTTTTTAACTACTTACTATCTAAGTGGTATATTTTAATATCTATTATTCTTCATTTTCTAATATTAACTTTATTTCTTCTTGTCTTTTTACCTTATTTGTTGTTGTTTTAACTAAAGCTTTATTAGTTACAATTAATTGTTTCATATATTTGTATTGTGGAAGGGTTTGATTTACTATTTTTATTTTATCCCATATAATTTTATATAACTCATCTTCAGTAATATTGTTATATTTTTCATTTACAAATTCTTCGTTATATACTATTTTTACAGCAACCTTAATTTTGCTACTATCATCTTTTTCTGGCATTCCATAAACTATACACTCTTCTACTTCTTCTATTTTATTAACCAACATTTCAATTTCATCTGGAAATACTTTTTTACCATTTTTAAGAACAATCATATCTTTTTTTCTACCTGTAATGAAGATAAAACCTTCTTCATCAATATATCCTAAGTCTCCTGTATAGAACCAATCATTTTTTAAAACTTCTTTTGTTCTTTCTTCATCTTCATAATATCCAAGCATAATATTTGGACCTTTTACTCTAAGTTCCCCTATCCCATTTTCATCTTTTTTGACTATCTCTAAAGTAGTATGTCTCATAGGAAATCCAATTGAACCTAGTTTTTGATAATAATCATTTTCTGCTGCAATTACTGGTGATGTTTCTGTTAGTCCATACCCTTGTACTATATGAATCCCAAAATCTTTAAAACCTCTTGCAATTTCTTTATCTAGTGGAGCACCTCCTGAGATAACAAATCTCATTTTTCCACCTAAACCTTCAATAACTTGTTTAAATAATTTTCTTCTAATATCTATTTTAAATTTTAACAAAAAGTTACTTACTTTAATAACTTTTTTGATCAATTTTGTTTTTCCTTGCTTTTCAATTTCTTTTTGTACATTTTGATATATTTTATCTACTAATAGTGGAACTCCTATAAATACAGAAACTCCATATTCTTTTAAATTTTGTTTTACATATTTTAGACCATCTGGAAATACTGTTTTTATTCCAGATGATAACATTACAAGTAATCCTGTTGAACCAAAAACATGATGAAATGGTAGAAATGCAATATTTACATCAGTTTCAAGAAATGTTTCTACTATTAACATATCATAGATATTTGTTGCTATTCCATTTTGATTTAGCATAACTGCCTTTGACATGGAAGTTGTTCCGTGATGTAAATAGCAAAGTACTCATTTTGTATGAATCAACTTCTTTTTGTACAAATGATTTTTCACCTTTTTCTATTAATTCTTTTCCTTTTAGCAACAAATTTTCTAAATCTATATATCCATCCATAGGAGTCATTGATATATATTGTTTAATATTTGTATTACCCCTTTGCTTTATTTCCTCTATTTTATCTTTTTGTTTTTCATCAAAAACTATAGCTTCGATTTTACTTCTTATCATTGAATTTTCTAATTCATCTACTTGTAGCTCTTTATCTAGTGGCACAGATACTATTCCTCCAAGTAAATTTGTAACATGAGAAAGAGCCCATTTATAGCTGTTTTTTCCTATTACTGCAATTCTACCGTTCTTCTAACCCTAAGTTAAAAAAAGCTGTTCCTAAATAGTTTATTTCTTCTAAAAATTTTTCATATGTTGTTTCTTCATATTCTACTTCCTTACCATTTATTACTTTTGTAGTAAATGCAACATTTTTAGCATATTTTTCGGCTGAATTATATATTAAATCTTTTATATTTTCAAACCTATCCATATCTCTGAATTTATTTTTTTCCATAATATTTCTCCCATCTATCTAGTATTCAATACTAGATTACCATATACACATAACTTTGTCAATTAGTTGACTATACGTTCAATAACTGTTATAATATTTTCTGTAAAGAGGTGAAATTATGCAAAAAATAGATAATTCAATAACAAATGATATTATTCATTTTCATATTCCTAGATGGTCTGAACTTCCGAGTATTGACCTATATTTAGATCAACTAGTTACATTATTAGAAAGCTATTTAAATTTGTATATTAAAGATGATAAAGAAAATAAAATTATTACTAAAACTATGATTAATAACTATGTAAAACAAGGACTTATTGATCCCCCTATTAAAAAAAAATACAATAAAACTCATATTGCTAAATTATTTGTTATTTGTATTTTAAAACAAGTATACAGTATTAATGACATAGATCAATTGATTAAACTAGGTGTCAAGACTGCTCCTATTAGAGCTTCTTATAATAATTTTTGTAAAGAACTTGAAAATGCTATTTATATAACATTTAAAATAAAAGATAATGAAAATAAAAAAACGATGACTCAGGAACAATATATTTTAAAAAATGTTGTACTTTCTTTTGCTAATAAAATTTATGTTCAAAAAGTCTTTTTAAAACAATAAAAAAAGCAGAAAATATTTTTGTATTTTCTGTTTTTTTATTGAATTTAATTATTAAGATAAAGATTTGGATCTACTTGTAACCCATCTTTTATAATTTCAAAATGAAGATGTGGCTCATCTGCTATTTCAAATACAGCACTGTTTCCAACAGTTCCTATTGGTTGTCCTTTATTTACACTTTCTCCTTCTACCACGAATTCAGAAGTCAAAAGGTTAGAATATACTGTTTGAAAATTGTTTTCATGTTCTATAACAATTGTTAATCCATACCTTGGATCATTTTTTATTGATTTAATTATACCTTCTTCAGAAGCATTTACTACTGTTGTTTTATCAGCTTTAATATCAATTCCCATATGAGTTGTCCATTCTTTTAATGTTTGAGAATAAATTAAACTTTCTTTTGCAAATTCTCTATAGATTTCTCCTTCTACTGGCATTTTGAAAGATAATTCTTTTATTGGCTGTTCTTCTACTTTTTCAATTAATTGATTTTGTACTTCAGTATTTACATTTAACTCATTACTTGCTTGATTTGCTACATCATTTATTTCATTATTTTGCATATTACTTGTATTTAATTCATTTTCAGATTCTTCAACTGATTGACCTATTTGTGTACTAGCACTTTCGGTATCATCTGTATTTACAGTATCTTCAGTTTTTGTCAATTGACTTAAGTTTAATGTACTATTTCTAACCTCTTCACTTAAACTTTTACTATACATAAATAGAGAAATAACTATAATTGCTAAAATTATTGCACCTATAGCCGCGTACATAATTATTTTATCAGTTATCTCCATATTATCTTGTTTTTTCATTCTTCTTCCTTTTCTCATATAATTCCTCCTAAATAATTTGTTACTACAAGTATTTACTATTTTTAGAAGAATATACATTTTTTGTCTTATTTAATATATTTTTTATCTTAAATTTTATATTGAATTTATATCTTTAATTTCTACTCCTTTATAGTAATGATGAATAATTTCATCATAATTACTACCATTTTTTGCCATAGCATCCGCACCAGTTTGGCTCATTCCAACACCATGACCATATCCAATTACTGTGAATTTTATTTTACCTTCTTCTTTTATAATTTCAAAATTAGCAGACCTTAATCCAAAAATTGTTCTAGCCTCAACACCTGAAATATTATGATTTCCAAATCTAATTGTTTTTACCCTATTTCCATCTGTATATTCCAATATTTGAATTTCTTCATCTTTATCAAAATCAATTTGTATAGTTGAATATTTTTTAATAAGTTTTTCTATAATTTCTTCATGTGATAACTCTATTTGTGAAGCATATTGTGTGTACTCATCTTCGCCAACAGTTTCTACTACTTGCAAATATGGATATCCTGATCCCCCCCAAACATTTATTGGAATTTCTGTTATTCCACCACTACTTGCATGAAAAAAAGCTTTAATTGGTTCATTTTCATATACAATTATTTTTCCCTTTGTCATATTAACAGCCTCTTGTATTTTTTTCCAGTTACTTTCTCTTTTAGACTCTTCCCATCTAGCAAATCTAGTCTCTTTTGATACCCAAGCCTGGCAACAAGCAAAATCATCACAAATATCAGCTTCTTCATGTTTTTTGTTTTTTACTTTAAAAATTGTATATGTTCTAGCTACAATACTTTGAGCTTTAAGAGCTTCTAATTCATAATCAACAGGCATTTCTGCTGAAACCACATGATATAAGTACTCATCAATATTAACTTCAGCAACTTCTCCAGAAGCTTTATGTAATAATTTAATGGTCTCATATTTTTCATAATTATACTCTATATCTTTTTGTTGTGAATTTTCTTCTTCATCTTCTTCATTAGTTTTAGCAATTATATTATTTTCATCATTTGAATTAACTTTTAAATTTACATTTGTAAATAACGCAGGTAATATAAAGAAAATAAAAAGAAAACTTAAAAAATATAGCAATACCTTTTTCATATATAAATACCTCCTTAAAACACTAAAAAATATTTTTTAGTATTTCATTTTATGAAATTAATTCTTCTTTCATATTTTCTAAAATTCTACGTTCAATTCGTGAAACCTGTACTTGTGTAATACCTAGTATTTTAGCTACTTGTGTTTGTGTTTTTTCTTTATAAAATCTTAGTAATATAACTTCTTTATCTCTTGTTTGCAGATTTTCTATTAATTGTTTTACTGTTAATTTATTTGTAATTGTCTCTTCTTCGTTTTTCCCATTTGTTATAGTTTCTAATAAACTAAAATTACTTCCATCATTATTACTAGTATAATATGCATTATCAATTGACTCAACAACACTACCTGATTCCATTGCAAGCACTATATCTTCTTTAGATACTTTTAATTCTTCTTCTATTTGTTTTATTGTAATTTCTTCTCCTTTTTTATATAAATATTCTTTTTGTAATTCTTTTATTTTCACTTCTAATTCTTTAATACTTCTACTCACCTTTATAGGTCCATCATCTCTTATATGTCTTTTTATTTCTCCTATCATATATGGTACTGCATATGTTGATAATTTAACTTCAAAACTTGTATCAAAACGCTTAATTGATTTTATAAAACCCATACATCCAATTTGGTATAAATCATCTACTTCATATCCTCTTCCATTAAATCTTTTTACTATACTCCATATTAAACCGATTATTATTTGTAATTATTTTTTCTAGTTCTAATTTATCTCCGCATTTGGGCTTTTTTTATTGATTGAATATCATTTTTGTACATTCGTTTAACCCCTACTTTACCTTTTGTATATCTATTTAAACTAAATAAAAACTTAGTAAACAGATTATTATTTTATTAACATACTAAAATCTTCTTCATTTTCTTCTACTTTTTGTTTGATTTTTTTAGACATTATTATTTTAGTACCAAGTCCCATAATAGACTGGATTTCTACATAATCCATAAAACTTTCCATAATAGTAAAACCCATACCAGATCTTTCTAAATTAGGTTTTGTTGTATATAAAGGCTCTTTTGCAATATCAACATTTTCAATTCCTTTCCCTTTATCAGAAACTTCTATAAATATTTCACTATTCTTTAATTTAGCATTTACTCTTACAATTCCTTGTTTATTTTCATATCCATGAATAATAGAATTTGTAACAGCTTCAGAAATAGCTGTTTTTATATCAGCAAGTTCTTCAATAGTTGGATCAAGCTGAGATGCAAAAGCTGCAACAGTAACCCTTGCAAAAACCTCATTGCTTGATTTACTAATAAACTCCAATTTCATTTCATTATCAAAACTCTCTTTCATTTTTTAAAAATCCTTCCTATATTACAATTAAAATTCCTATTAGTTATAATTTAAAAATATATCATAATGTTAATTTATATATCTATTTTTCGACTCTTTTATGACACAATTAAATCTTCAGAAATAGGTATAAGTTTCAAAATACCACTCATTTCAAAAATTCTTTTTACACTTCCAGTTAAATTTGAAAGTTCTAATTTAGCCCCAATCATATTAGCAAACTTATATCTCCCTATAACCAATCCTATTCCAGCACTATCCATGAAAGTAACACCACTAAAATCAAATATAACCTTTTTTGGCATATATCTTTCAATTTCATAATCAGCCCTCCTTCTTATCATTTGTACTTGACAATCATCAATTTCATCTGTAATTTTAAAAACCAGAAGCTTGTCCTCTTCATAAAACTTTGAATTCATATTTTCCTCCTTGTTTTTTCTTTTTGTATTATAATATCTTTTACAATATTTTCCAATAGTAAAAAATAAGAAGTTTTGTCGAAATTTAAGAACTTCTCGACAAAATGAGACAACTAGATATAAACCTTATTTTTCTTACTTTTTATTTATAATAATTATGCCTTTTATTTTTACAGCCAAAAAAATAGCCCACATTTATTTATTAATGTGAGCTTGGATTTTACGGTTTTCTCAAAATTATTGACTTTGTTTCTGGATTGTAGAAAATATACAAAGAGTCTCCAGCTTTAATTCCACATTCATGGTAAAGTCCTTTTGGCAATCTAAACATATTATTTCTTATATCCCGTTTGGCAAACTTTTTGTTGTCAACATTGTCAACAGTAATATTGATTTCTCCACCGCTTTCATAAAAGTTAAACAACTTATGCTTATTTCCTAACCGATTAAGTATTGCTTGGTCTACAAAAATTTTATAGTGCTCAGTTACTTTTCTCATCATCATAATTAACCTCCTAGTCTCCTTTTTACATAGTCTTGTGACATTATTTGATTATTTTAACACACTTCACATAAATATGTAAAGTGTGTTAGCAAATATGTTTTTTATGCAACTACTATTCGAAATTATTATGACCTACCCATTTAGTGTTTCATTTACTTTTTCTAACATTTTCTTGTAGCTTTCAAGTTTTGCTTTTTCATCTTTTATTTTTTCTTCTGGTGCTTTATTTATAAACCCTGGATTTGATAACATTTTTTCACATCTTGTTACTTCTGATATTAATTTTTTCTTTTCTTCTTCTAGTCGTTTTGTTTCTTCTTCTTTGTTTACTAATCCTTCTATTGGCATATATAGCTCTATACCTTCTTTTAATATACTTATTGCATCTTCTCCGTATTCCTTCTTTATTTTCTTGTATTGTTATTTTTTCTCCAAATCCTAATTTTTCAATAAAATCTTTTGATTTTTCGATTACTTCTTTATATTCTTTAGTTACAAATATTAATTCTACCTTTTTTGATGGATGTATATTCATTTTTGCTCTTATATTTCTTATTTGTATAATTATTTCTTTTATTTTTTCAATAAAATCTTCTTCTTTTTTATATTCATTTGTTTCTTCTTTTTTTGGCCAATTTTCTATCATTAAATCTTTTTCTTCTTTTTTTATTAATTTATCATAAATTTGAGAAGTTACAAATGGCATAAATGGATGAAGTAGTTTTAAACTTGTTCCAAATATATGGTTTAATACAAAACATACACTTATTTTTTCCTCTTTATTTTCACTATATAATCTTGTTTTTACCATTTCTATATACCAATCACAAAATTCATTCCAGATAAAGTTATATAAATTATCAATAGCTATTCCTAAATCATATTTTTCTATATTTTCTGTTACAGTCTTAACTAATTCTTCCAACTTATTTAGTATCCACTTATCTTCTACTTTTAAATATTTATCTTCAAAAGTCCCATCCGTTTTTGTTATTTTTTCTTCAAACTCTATTATTTCTTTTTCAGATACCATATTCATTGTTACAAATCTTGCTGCATTCCATATTTTATTTGCAAAGTTTGATGCTTGGTCTAATTTTTCTGGCATATATCTTATGTCATTTTCCATTGTTGTTCCTGATAATAGTGAAAATCTTAAACTATCTGCTCCATACTTTTCAATTACTTCTAATGGATCTATTCCATTTCCTAATGTTTTAGACATTTTCCTTCCTTGACTATCTCTTACAATTCCATGGATTAATATATCATTAAACGGTTTTTCTTTCATTACTTCAAGTCCTGAAAATACCATTCTAGCTACCCAGAAAAATATTATATCATATCCTGTAACTAATACATTTCCTGGATAAAACATTTGTAAATCTTTTGATTCTTTATTTGGCCAACCTAATGTTGAAAATGGCCATAATGCTGAACTAAACCATGTATCTAATGTATCTGGATCTTGTTTTAAATCTTTTCCTTCACACTTGATACAAGCTTCAGGTTTTGTTTTTGATACATGAATATGATTGCATTTTTGACAGTAATATGCAGGTATTTGATGTCCCCACCATAATTGTCTTGATATACACCAATCTTGTATATTTTCCATCCAATTGAAATATGTTTTTTCATATCTTTTTGGTACAAACTTTATATCTCCTGTTCTTATTACTTCAATTGCAGGTTTAGCAAGTTCTTTCATTTTTACAAACCATTGCTCAGATATTTTAGGTTCTATTGTATTTTTACATCTTTCACATTTTCCTACATTATGATTGTATTCTTCTTCTTTTATTAAATTTCCTGTTTCTATTAGTTTTTCTACTATTTTTTTCCTAGCCTCTAATATTTCCATTCCTTCATATTCTGGTACTAAACTTCCAATTTTGAAATCTTTATCAAATATTTCTACCATTTCTAAATTATGTCTTAATCCTACTTGATAATCATTCATATCATGACATGGTGTTATTTTTACTGAGCCTGTTCCAAATTCCTTTTCTACAAAATCATCTGCTATAATTGGTATTTCTTTGTTCATTATTGGTAATATACATGATTTTCCAACTAAATCTTTGTATCTTTCATCTTCTGGGTGAACTGCCACTGCTGTGTCTCCTAACATAGTCTCTGGTCTTGTTGTTGCAACTATTATAGCTTTATCTGAATCTTTTATTTCATATTTAATATGCCATAAATATGAATCTTCTTCATGAAATTCTACTTCTGCATCTGATATTGAAGTATTACAATTTGTACACCAGTTTACCATCCTTGTTCCTTTATATATTAGTCCTTTGTTATATAAGTTTATGAATTGTTCCAAAACACTATCAGACATTCCTTCATCTAATGTAAATCTTTTTCTACTCCAATCACAAGAACAACCTATTTTTCTTTGTTGTTCTTGTATAGCTCCTCCATAAATTCTAGTCCAATCCCATGCTTCTTCTATAAATTTTTCTCTTCCTATTTCATGTTTTGTTTTTCCTTCTTGTCTTAATTTTTCAACTACTTTCATTTCCGTTGAAATAGAAGCATGGTCTGTTCCTGGAAGCCATAATGTATTTAGACCTTGCATTCTTTTAAATCTAATTAAAACATCTTGTATACTCCCATCTAATGCATGCCCCATATGTAGTTTTCCTGTTACATTTGGTGGTGGCATCATTATTGAATAACTTTCTTTTGTTTTATCCATACTTGGTTTAAAGTATTCTTTTTCTTCCCATTCTTTATATAGTTTGTCTTCAAAGTCTTTTGGATTGTATTTGTCATTTAATTTTTTATTTTCCATTTCTTTTTTCCTCCATTTATATAAATTTTATTTTATAGATTATATGAAACACATATCTTCTTTTTAAAAATCAAAAAACTCGCCTCAAATCTAATTTAAGGGCGAGCTATTTATTCTCACGGTACCACCTTAATTATATAACTAATGCTAATTTATTAGTATATATCTTAATTTAGCTTTTAACGTAGCTTATACGAATATTCCTATTTTATATTTTTCAGAATACCAACAAAAAAAGCTACATTCAGTTTACCTTTTATTTAAGAAGCTTTCAGCCCAAGACTTCTATTCTCTAAAAATTAGTATAAACTTACTCCTCTTTTTTATTGTTTTTAATTTTATAATATATATTATTACATATTTAATAAAAAAATACAATAGTGATTTTTCTTTTTGTTAATCATTTGTTACTACTTCTTTTTTCATAAGTTCTGACATTTTCTTTATTTTAGAATATACTTTATTTTTACCTTTTTGTTTTTCTATTTTTTGATATAATATATAATTAATAGCTATAGTAACAATTGCAAGTAATAGAAAAATAACCATCATGAAAGTTAAGCTGTATTTTGTTAATGCTATTGAAACTACTAAACTAAGTATTACTTCTCCACAATTATCTGCAAGTTTTACATATGTCATTATTTTTTGTCTTTCGTTTAAATCTTGACTTTGCATAAGTGCAATATTTTCTACATATATACCAAAAGCATCTCTAACTGCTAGAATTATGAAGAATCCTAATGACATAATAATCATTTTCATATTTATATTAATATTTAATATATTTCCTCCTATTAGAAATATAAATGCAAACATTGTTAAAATTGTTAATACTATACTTATTTTTTCTTTCATCTTGTTATATATTTTGGCAAATATTATATTCCCTCCTATTCTTGCAATTCTTGATATTAATACAATAATAGCTAAATATCTAACAACTGTTTCTGTGGTTAGTTCATTTTCTAATTCATATTGAATAAATATTTTACCATTTAACTGACCCACTCTTATTACTGCAAAAAATAATCCATTTAGCAATAATATTAATATTATAATATGTGTCATTTTTATTTTGTTTTTTACCTTTTTAATGTTTTCTATTTTTTCTTTTATAAATTCTTTACTATCATTATTTTCATATAATAAAAAAGATATAAATAATGCAATAAAACCTATTATTATTGTACAGTACATCGGTAGGTAATTATCAATATTAAAAAGAGTGCTTGCTACTAATGCAATTACTGTTGTTAAAATAGCATAATATGTACTTGCTTTTCCCCTTAATTTAAAATATTCTTCTTCTTTATTTAGATAATTTAAATTATCTTTTGCTATTACATTTTCCATATTTTTAAAAAGATGACCTATTCCTACTAGTATTTTATATAGTACTATTTGCATATATGATGTGCCAAATGTCAATAAAAACATACCAGTTATTATAAAAGCCATACCTAACTTTACAGAATTTTTATTTCCTAAACTCTTTATTGCTTTTAATATAATATTTTGCATTAGTATGCAAACAATTCCAGCAATTGTTGTAATCATTGCTATTTGCGATACATTTAGTCCTTTTACTATAGTTAGAAATAAAGTATTAATTGGTACAAAAAATATCAAGTCTGATGATAATGCTGAAAATATTGGAAATATTCTTATACTCCTTCTTACTTTTTCTTCTGATTTCATTTTGTTTCCCTTTTCTATCCTAATTTATACAATAAACAGATTTCTTTATAAAACCTCTTTATTTTCATTTTCTTTTTACATTGCTTGTTTAAATAATTTAATAAAATCTTCTTTAGATACATCTCTTGGATTCCCTGGCATACAAGGATCATTCATAGCTTTTTCAGAAAGCATTTCAAAATCTTCTTCTTTTACCCCATAATCTTTTAGTGTTGTATTTATTCCAACTGATTTACTTAGCTCTTCTATCATCCATACAAATGTATTTATAACATCTTGATCATTTAAGTCTTTAGCATCTGGTCTTCCAATATTAACTAATATATCTCTAAATCTATTTGCACAAACTTCTCCATTATATCTCATAACAGTTGGTAAAATCATAGTATTTGCAATACCATGAGGTGTGTCATATACAGCTCCTAATTGATGTGCCATAGAATGTACAATTCCAAGTCCTACATTTGAAAACCCCATTCCTGCAATATATTGAGCCATTCCCATCATTTCTATAGCTTCATCACTTTTTTCATTAACCGCTGTTGGTAAATATTTAAATATCATCTCTATTGCTTTCATGTGAAGCATATCAGACATTTCATTGTGTCCTTTTGTTATATACCCCTCTACTGCATGAGTTAATGCATCCATTCCAGTAGCTGCTGCTAGCCCTTTTGGCATTGAAGCCATTAAGTCTGAATCTACTATTGATAAAATTGGAATACTATTTGGATCTACACATACCATTTTTATTCCAGCTTCTTCATCAGTAATTACATAATTTATAGTAACTTCTGCAGCTGTCCCTGCAGTTGTTGGAATTGCTATTACTGGCAAACCTCTATTTTTAGTGTTTGATAATCCATTTAAAGATTTAATATCTGCTCTGTCAGGATTTGTCATAACAATAGAAATTCCTTTTGCTGTATCAATACTTGAACCTCCACCACAAACAACTATCATATCAGCACCTGATTCTTCACACGCCTTTACTCCATCTAGTACATTTTTTATAGTTGGATTTTCTTTGATTTTTGAATAAACAACAAATGGTATTTTTTCTCCATTTAGTATTTCTTCAATTTTTGATGTAATTCCAACTTTTATTAAAGTTTCATCAGTTACTAAAAAAACTTTCTTGAATCCTCTTTGTTTAATTTCAACTCCTAATTCTTTTCTTGAACCTTTTCCGAAATATGATGTTTCATTTAATACAAATTTAATTGACATCTTATCCTCCTCATTTAAATTTTATTTATTCTAAAAATAGGTAAATACATGATAACAATTTTAATCTTATCCTTCTTGATAATCTGATGGTATATTAAATAGGTTTGAATCTACTTTGTTAGATATTTCAACTTCTAATAGTTCTTTATCTTCTCCAACTATAGTTTCAATATATACTAATTTATCTTTGTTAAAATAGAATCTAGTTTTAGCACTTTCTTCACCTAAATATTTTATCGAAAATCTTGTAGCTCCTTCAACCTCTAAATATTCATATGTTTTATTATTTATTTTATCTTTTCCTGTTTCATATTCTCTTTCAATTAAATTACTAAGTTCTGCTGTTACTTTTTCTAAATCTGTTTGATTATTTACATATGTGAAATATCTTTTACTTGAATCTATTAATAAATATGCATTTCCATCTTTTAATACAAATTTTGATCTATTCCCTTGATCTATTGTATCTACATATGCTTTCCCATCTTGCTTTGCATAAAACATTTTATTGTTATCATCTTCTGTTAATGAAAAAGAAAACTCATTTTTAGCTTCTAATGTTTCATATAGTTTACTTATCTTTGAAATATTTCCTTCACTATTTTTATTTTCATTGTTTGAAATAAAATAAAAAATTGCTCCTACTATTAGTGCTATGGCAATTATTGCAACTATTATACCTATTATTATTTTTTTGTTTTTCATTCTTATCTTCTCCCATCTCTTTATTTATTATGCTTAGATTATATCAATAATATTTTTTATTTACAATATTTTTTTATAATCGTAATACAAATGTAATATATAAAAAAAGCTACTTATAATGAACTTATAAATAGCTTTTTACATTTTCTATATTTATATATATATTCCTAATAATGAAAATAATATGTATGCTGTAAAATATATTACTTGTATAATTACAAATTTTCTGATGAATTTTGAATCTTCATCTTCTTTGAATAATGATTTTGCAGCAAAATACATTAATATTACAGATATTAATTTGCATAAACTACTAAATGGATTAGCCACAATTCTTATTTCTGAACTTACTATTCTTAGTATGTCTACAATAGATGATAGTACTATCGGAATATTTGCAACTATCACTACTGTTAAAACTGTAGTTAATGATTTTTTATTTTTTTGATTCATAACAAATAAAATTATTGACATTGTAAGTACTATTAATGCTGGCTGAATTGCTGTTTTTATTATTGTTATAAAGTTTTCTCCTAAGTTCCAAATATTGCTAAAATTAAAACATATGTAAATTAATTTAGAAACAATCCAAATAACAAGAATTATTATACTATATGTTAAGTACTTTCCAGAATTTTCTGCTGCTATATCTTTTATTTTTCCTAATGGGTCTTTAAACATATCTAAAATAAAACCTTTTGTTTCTATACTATCTTTTTTTATATCTACTTTTTTTATTGTATTTTTCACTTGATTTACTGTATTTGATGCTTCTGTTTTCAATTCTTCTTTGTCTACTTTTATCTCATTTTTCTCTTCCATATTTTTATCTCCTCCTAAATAATATTCTTTTATATCTAATTAATATCAAGATAATATCACCTTTATTAATAAAAGTCAATTTTTAAATATAATTAAAAGAAGAGCCTAGATTACAATCAGGCTCTTCAAAATTATGAGTTTAATTATACAAGATGACGTTTCCATTCATCTTCTATTTTTTCATATATAAAGGCATTTTCTCCTAATTCTGCCTTTATTTTTAATGCTTCTTTTAGAGTTTGGTAATAAGTGTTGATCACTTCATCATGTCTTGATAAAGCTTCCTCATTTAACATCTCTACTTTGAATTCATATTCATTTAGAGATTTTAATCCTGTGATACTTTCATATTCCTTGCACCAAATAGTAAATTTATAATTATTTCCAATATTTACTATGGTATTATTAATTATATAAAAATATTTGTTTTTTATCATTATGATTTCATATACTTTTTGTTCTTTTTCATCATAATAATTACCCACATATTTAATTAAATTAACCTTTTTACTTTCTATAAACTCCTTTACATCTATTGTTTCTTTTGCCATTAATTGGCTGATTTTAATAATCTTATCTTCTGCTTCCTCCATCCTTAAACAATCTAAAATCACTTTCTTTATTTCTTGAGGAATTTGAACTCCATTGCTTAAGTTTTCTTCCAATGTTTTAAATAAATCACTAAATTTAAATTCACTAAAACAAAATGTCTTTTTCTCACAATCTGAAACAATAATTTTACTCATATTTTTTCTCCTTTTTTATTGTCCTTTTTCTTGTTGCTTAAAGGATTTCTGCGTTTTTTACTTTTTTAGTATAACATATTATGTTGATTATTACAATAACCTTCTTTTTTTCATTTTCATTATTACTGTGGTACTTTATAACATTTAAAGAAGTTGATACATTATACCAACTTCTTTACTAATATTATAAACTTAATTCTTCTTTAAACATTTTCCATACACTTTCACTTTCCATGTCTTTTACCCAAGATGCAACTCCTGCTAAATTATTTTCATTAATTAGTGAAATTTTAGCTCTTAAAGAATCTAAATCTTCTATCCACATTTGTTTTTTACTATTTCCACTCATAAATTCCACATAATTTTGCTTTAAATCTTCATCCCATTTCATCTCAACTCCATCTGGAATTACTCTTGAAACATTTCTCATTGCAACAGTATTACTTGTTGTTTTTCCATCTATTGTTGTCCACATTCTAGTATAAAATGGTACTGCCAATATCATTTTATCAGGATTTATTTCTTCTGTTGTTAAGAATTTATTTAAACTTAATTTAACCCAATTAAACCCAGCTGTTGTTCCTGGTCTATTACTAGATACACCATATTGGTCATATGCCATAAATATCATATAATCTACAACTTTTCCTAATGTATATCTATCATAACATAATGACCATGTTTCTCCACCATCTGGTGCAGTTACATCTACTGATATTACAACTCCTATCTCTTTTAGCCTTGGTGCTAATTCAATAATAAACCTAGAATATAGGTCTTTATCTTCCATTCTCATATTTTCAAAATCTACATTAATACCATCTAATTTATATTTAACAGTTACTTGAACAATACTTTCTATTAAGTCTCGTCTTTTTTCATAACTATTCATAAGATTTGAAGTAGCAGTCAATCCTGCCTCTGCATTTCCTACCATTGGCCATACTTTATACCCATTACTCTTTGCCCAATTAATATAATCTAAACCTCTAGTTCCTACATTTTCCATAAGTTTACCATCTTTATTTATATAGAAAAATGATGGTGATACTACATTTACTCCTTCTATAGTTGTCCCACTTCTATCTGGTGCAGAACCATATTCTGAAAAATAATCCCAAGTCAAATTAATTCTTCCCTCAATTTGCTTTTCTTCTACCATGTCTTCTCTTACAATATATTCATTTTCTATATTGCTTGATTTTACAAACCCTATTTTACCATTTGATGTTCTAATTCTTGTATAGTTTCCACTAGTAGATATTACAACAACAGAATCACCTTTTTTTATTCTGTCTACTGTTTTAGAAATTGTTTTTGTTGAAGATTTAACAGCTTTATTTGATGATACAATTGCCTTTTTTTGTTCTCTTCCTAGTGAATCTATTGTAACTACTTTTGTATCTTCATGGTATTTAATTTCAATATCATATACATTAAGCATCTCTGAAATTGGTAAATAGATTGTATCTTCTTTTCTGATTGCATTTGCATAAATTGTTTTTTGTGAACCATTTATTGTTATTTTATTTCCCTCAAATCCTATTTCTGCTATTTTTTTCCCTGATGTTGTTATTATCTGATTTATTTGTTTTTCTTCATAGATATTATTATCAAAGAAATTTGAAATATCTTGTTTTGATAAATATATTACATTATCTTCTATTAATATATCTTTTCTTAAGTTTACTGTGACATTGTTATTATTTATTACTAGATTTACTGCTTTATTTTTATCTAGTATAATATAATCATTTACAATAAACCCTATAATACAAATAATAACTAATGCTATTAATCCAAAAAATACTTTAATAATATTTTTCTTTTTCCTATTAATCTCTTCTTTATTCTTTATTCTTTTTGCCTTTACTTTTTTGTTTCCTTCATATATTTCTTCTTTATTATCTTCCATCTTATCTCCTACTTTTGTTTATTCTATATTTTTTCTAACTATATCATAAAATATATTTTTATCAAATAACTTTTATAAAAATTTAAGATTATTTTTTCATCTTTTTTAATTCATCTTTTTGCTCAGGTGTGATTCTGTATGATTCTATTGCTTTTTGTAAAGATTTATTGTATGTAAATTTATCTAAATTGCAATTATTACTTTTAAAGTATTTTATAGTTTCTTCATAAAATTTTATGAAACAAATAGAAATTGCCCAAGCAACTGCCATTTGAATATAGTATTTATCTGTTTTTATTTTATTAAATATTTCTAAATTTCGTTTTAAATATTCTTCTTCTACATAAAAATCTAGTATCATAACTACTGCAAATCTAACTTCAAATTCTTTTTTCGATTTAAAATAACTTTGTATAAAGTCCCACATTTCTTTTTTATACTTTTTAGTTATTTTAAGTCCTGCACAAAATGTATCACAAATTGCCCAGTTATCTATTTTAGGCACAAATTCTTTTATTCTCTTCAAATGTATTTCTAAATCTTTTTCTTTTGACAATCCAATTATCATTCCTTGAAGTAAAGTTTCTTCATAATATTCATCATCTATTTGATTTAGTATTTCTTTAGCCGAATACTTCTTAATTATTTCTTTTGCATAATTCCTAAGAATAGGTACTCTTATCCCTATTATATTATCTGTTCCAGGACATAAGTTTTTATGAAATTTTTTATATTTTAAATCTTGTAATTCATATAGTTTATTTTTTATTTCTTGTTTCATTTTATCTCCTTTTCTTTGGCTATTATATATCTATTAATTCTTTTTTTCAAGCATAATGAATTTTTTGGTTTTAATATTTGATTTCTAGTTATAAATATGTTATACTTTGTTAACATTTTTTATGTATGTTACTTGTCAACCATCACAGATTAGGAGGTTTATATAATGAATCATTTAGAATTAGAAAGAAAAACAAAAGATTCTCAAAGATGGATACGGTCAAAATGCAAGGAATTAATTCCGGAAGGAACAAGCAAAGGTAAACTTTTGGAACTTGATATTTCTTCACTTATCCCTGAATCTGAATATTTAGAGGATATACTGGAAACATTAAAGTTTAATGAAATTTATTTAGTTCGAGAACTTATGATAAAAAGTTTCAGAGAAATTGTTATGCCAAAAGAAATTACTGCTAGTAATAGTATTAAAGTAAAACAATATTTAAAAGTTCTTCGATCATATTTTATTTACATTAAGTTATAAAGTAACACAGAGAATACCAAAATTTAGGTATTCTCTTTTCATTTCATTTGTTCAATATTTTACTCTATTATTTTTAATCCATAATATTCTTTCTTCTCTTATCTTTTTTCCTAAAATAATTCCTTCTTCTATTTTATACTTATTTTTAATATCTTGAGCTTTAATTTTTTCTAAACACATTCTTCCTATATTTTCAAACTGATATTCTTCTTTTTGTTCTTCAATTCCTCTTGCTCTATCACAATTAACTACAATTTGAAGACCATCTAATCCTAAATAGCTTTTATCAATTTTTTCTATAAAATCAACTTGTTTAGATGCTTTCATCTTTTTAAAAATACCACCTCTCATATGTTCTTTGCAAGAAACCACCCCACACTTTAGCCATGAATTTGGAACTTTTAATCTTTTAGATAATGACTTTACAAGTGGTATTCCATTTATTTCATGGTTATAGTGGTGTGGATATTTTTCTTTTTTTGTATCTCCTTTTCCTAAATCATATACTAATACTGCATATCTAATTTCAGGCTTACTTGTATATTTAACTGATTCATCCAAAGCTATCATAGTGTGGTTATAGCTATCACCTTCTGGATGATATTTAATAGGTTGCAAAGCTCCTATTAAATCTGATATTTCTTTAAAATGAACTTCTAATACTTCTGCTTTTCTTAATACTTCAAAAAATATAGACGGTTTTCCGTGTAGTTATTGCTTTTCTCAATTCTTGAAAAACTCTTTCTGCTGATAATGTTTTTAGTTCAGTTTTTAATTCTCTCATATATTGTATAGTAGTTTTTTCTACTTCAAAATTTAATTGTGCTGCAAATCTTGCCACTCTATACACTCTTAATGGGTCTTCTTTAAATTTTGAAGAAGTTGCTTTTATTAATTTATTTTCTATATCTTCTATTCCTTTAAATGGATCAATTATTTCTTCAGTCAAAATATCTTGTGCAATACTATTAATTGTTATATCTCTTCTTTTCAAATCTTCTTCTATTGTAATTTCACTTCCTGTTTCTATTTCAAATGATTTATGCCCTTTTCCAATTTTAATTTCTCTTCTTGCTATTGCAAATTCTTTTCCATCTATATCAAAAACTTCAAAAGATTTTCCTCTTATATATGCCTCAGGAAATATTTTTTTAAACTTTTCTCCAGTTATTCCAGTTACACAATAATCTTCATCATAAATTTGCTTTTTTAATATATTATCTCTTACAGCTCCTCCAACTAAATATAGCCTGCCACCTTCTTGTTTTATTTTATTTGCAATTTCTTTAATATCCATTTTATTTTTCTCCTGTTTTTATTTTCCTTATACTTCCCTATTTTTATATTTAAAATTTTATTCTTTATTGTATTATACCAAATTCTTATGTATAATACATTATATTAAAAAAATTTAAAAAAGGATATGTATATAATATGAAGTGTTTAGATGTAAAAAATAATTATGATAAAAATGATTTAATTGAAATGGCAAATGTACTAAAAAAACGGCGAACTTGTTGTTATTCCTACTGATACAGTTTATGGTATTGGTACTAATGGCTTAGATTCAGAAGCTGTTAATAGATTATATGATGTAAAGCAACGAAATAAGGATAACCCTATTAATTTATTAGTTAGTGATTTAGATATGATAGAAAATATTTGTACAAATATTTCTCCTTTAGAATATAAATTGATTAATGTATTTTTCCCAGGTCCTTTTACTATTATTTTAAATAGAAAAGATATTGTTCCAAATATTGTTACAGGAAATTCTAATACTGTTGGTGTTCGTATTCCAGATAATGAAGTTACTAAAAAGTTGATTAAATTATCAAATGTTCCAATTGCTGCTCCTAGTGCTAATTTTTCTGGAAAATTAAGTAGGACTACTTTTAATGATGTTTATAAGGATTTTTCTGGTGTAATTAATTATTTTATAGATGATGGTGATAGTAAAATTGGAATTGAATCTACAATTGTTCAAGTAGTTGATGATGTAGTTAATATTTTAAGACCTGGAAGTATTACTATTGAAGAAATAAGGAAAGTTCATAAAAATGTTATATCTGGTGATTTCTTACTTCCTAGTAAAAACAAAAAACATTACCAGTTATCTTCTCCTAGTTTGCTTGTATATAGTAGTGACAATACTAAAATGGTTGAAAAAATAAATAGTGTTGCTTCTTCTTTTAAAAATCCTATTATTATTTGTTCTGATGAAAATAAGGTTTATTATCAAAATTTTAATACTATGTCTTATGGAAGTCTTAATAATTTAAAGCAAATTGCTTCTAATTTATTTTTATCTTTAGAAGAAGCAGATAGTTATGAATATGACCAAATTATTATTGAAGGGGTTTCTAGTTCTGATTTAGGATTTTCTATAATGAACAGATTATTATATGTTTGTAATTTCAAATTTATAAATTTATAAATATAAAAGAAGATAAATTTCTTAACTATTTATTTAAAATAGCTTATTTTTATCTTCTTTTTCTTTATTAATTATAAATTATTCATTCTTCCTATATTGTTTTGTGTCATTTGTTCTATTTGTGTCATATCATTCATACAAAATCTTTTTTCTGCTAATTTGTCTTGAACACTACGAAGTGCTTCTCCAAATCTTTGAAAATGTATTATTTCTCTAGCTCTTAAAAATCTAAGTGTATCTAAAACTTCTGGATTATCACGACATAAATCAATTAATTTTTCATATGTTGCTCTAGCTTTTTGCTCAGCTGCCAAATCTTCTTGTAGATTTGCAATCGGATCTCCTTTACATGCAAATGCTATGGCATTAAAAGGTACTCCTCCTGCTGATTGTGGAAATACATCTACTCCATGGTCAGTATAATATGGTGCTAATCCTGCTTCTTCTATTTCTTGTATAGATGCTCCTTTTGTTAGTTGATGTACCATTGTTCCAACCATTTCCAAATGTCCGAAGTTCTTCTGTTCCAACATCATTTAAAACTGCTTTTGCTTTTTGATCTGGCATACCAAATCTTTGTGATAAATATCTAAGAGCTGCACCTATTTCACCATCTGGTCACCTTAATTTATTGCGAAATTATATTTTTGCAAATTTATAGTATATTTTTATTCTCTTGTCTTGAAAAATTTCAATCTTATCAATTAGCTGGAATAAGGTACTTCTATCAATTTTTTCGAAAGTAATTATTTGTTCTAATAAACTATAGAAATCTGTATTCAATTCTTCTTTTTGTTTATTATTTTGTTCTTGTTTTAATATTACAATTTCGTTATTTATTTTTTCTATTTCTTTATCATATTCTTCTAAATTTTGTTTTAATTCTACTTCTGTTATTTCTTGTTTGATTTTAGCCTCTAACATACCTTTTCTAAATTTTCTAATATCATCTAATCTCTTATTTTTATTTTTGATGATTTTTTCAATATCACATTGTTCTTGTTTGATTTTAGGCTTTTCAATTTTAGACATAACTCTATTTTTGTCTTTTATAGCTTTTTTAGAAATATCTTTCATATCATTTATAACAATATTATTTAATTCTTCTAAAGCCATTCTATGTCTTGTGCAACCATTTCTTTTAGCATATGTAGAACATAGTGTAATAAATATTTTGGTATTGTTTTTTCTAATAAGTTCTCGTCTATATGTAATTTTTTGTCCGCAATCACCACATATCAAAAGTCCACTCAAAATATGGTCTTCTCTTTTATATTTTTGATAATGAGATTTTTGTTCTATAATTGTTTGTACAATATTAAAAGTTTTTTCATCAATAATAGGTTCATGTGTATTTTTTGATATTATCCATTTTTCTTTTGAAATTTTTATAAATTTATTGGTTTTATAATTTACTTTCATTTGCCTTCCTTGTGTCATATGTCCAATATATGTAGGATTTGTTAGGATTCTTTTTATTGTTTCACCAGTCCAAAGATAATACTTTACCATAGCATTTTTATACTTTGTATTTTGTTCTTTATATTTAGCTGGACATGGAATATTTTCTAAATTGAATGTCTTTTTTATTTGTTCCATACTAATTCCGTTTATATACATATTAAAAATTCTTTTTACAATAAGGCTTGCTGTTTCATCAATTACTAATTTATTTTTATCCTCTTTATTTTTTATATAACCATATGGTGCAAATGCTCCAATAAATTCGCCCATCTTTCTTTTAGTATCAAATGTTTTTCTTATATTATCTGACAAGTCTTCCAAATACCATTCATTTACAAGTCCATTTATTTGTCTTGACTTTTTATTCCCTTTATCCTTAGTATCTACACTATCTACAACACTAATAAATCTAATTCCCCATTGCTGAAATTTATTGTGTAAATATTTTTCTACATATATGCTATCACGAGTAAAACGACTTTGAGATTTACAAAGGATTATGTTGAATTTTTTATTTTCAGCATCAGCTAAAAGCCTATTGAATTCTGGTCTTGTATCATCAATACCAGAAAAATCTTCATCACAGTAAATATCATAAATATTCCAATTTTTCTCTAATGCATAATTTATTAACATATTTTTCTGATTTTGAATACTCTCTGATTCTTCTGCAAATTGCTTGTTTTTATCTTCTTTTGAAAGACGAGCATATATTACAACAATTTCTGTATCTATATTTAATTTAGTTTTATAATAGTTATCACATGTACTCATTCCTCCTCCTTCCTTTGCTTGTTTACAATAACTATTGTGCTAAATATATTTTTCCTTATTTTCTTGAATGTATATATCCTCTTTTTCAAAAGATTTGTTTTGTTCATTTGCTACATATGTGTTTACAACTTTTACAAGCAATTCTTCAAATGTCTCATCTGTATTATTAAAAACCTGTTCAATTTTATAATTTGTTTTATTCATGATTATCATTCCTTATGTTTTAATGTATATTCAAATATACAAAAATATTGCCTGTCCAATTTTTTGCATTAAAAAATACATCTTAGATTTTTTATCTAAAATGCATTTCAATATCTTATTTTATATCTTATTCTTTTTTACTTCTTCTTGAAGTTCTAAAAATCTATCAAAATCAGATTCATATAATTTGTCTTGTATGATTCTATATTTTTCAAATTATGAAATTGCATGTTCTTTTGCTTGCTCAGCAGAAACACTTCCTTTACCATTTAAAATTTCCTTGCTTGTTAGTTTCAAAAATTCAGACAAATATTTATTCCAATCTTCCATCATCATAGGAATATGCTGATTTGTTTTCATTTCTGCTAAATCTAAATAAGCATTCACTATTTTTTCAAGTTCTCCTATTTCTCTATCTGTTAAATAATTTTTAGCAATAACAACATCTGTCTGGTGTATTTTACCACCTGGTGCCTCTTCCCATGTTTGTAATCCCATATTTTCTTTTTCTACATTTGCTCTATCTACTATAACTTCTGCAGCAGTTTTTCCATGTATTGAAAAATGTAGTTTATTTTGAACAGTTGCAAAAAAATCTTGTGTTTGCTTAGCAGTTTTATCATAATCTACAGCTGTTGCATAAATATCTGTTATTTTCTGATAGAATTTACGTTCTGATAAACGTATTTCACGAATAATAGCAAGCTGTCTGTCAAAAAATTCACTTGTAAGTGTATGCCCATTTTTTAATCTTTGAACATCCATTACCCAACCTTGTATAGTATAATCTTTTATAATATTCCTTGCCCATTTTCTAAATTCAACTGCTCTGTCATTTTCAATTTTAAATCCAACTGAAATAATTGCTTGTAAGTTATAATGGTTTGTGTTGTATTTTTTTCCGTCATTGGCAGTTATTAAGTATCTCTTAATAACTGAATTATCTATTTCTCCATCATCAGAAAGTGTTTTTAAGTGCTGATTAATTGAAGAAACAGTAACTCCATAAACTTCTGCCATCATTTTTTGAGTAAGCCAAATATTTTCATCTTCATATCTTACTTCAATAGCATTTTTATCATCACCACTACTTGCAATAAATGTTAAATATTGTGCAGTACTTGCAACTGGTAATTTTTCTTGTTTTTTATGTTTAAATATCAATTTATTATTGTCCATTGTATCTTACCTCCTTCAGTTATCTTAGGCATTCCAATCATTTTCATAACCTTTTTAAAAAATAGTTATCAGTTCTTTGTTCCTTTTATTGTTATAGTTATATCACAAACATTTCAGCAAAACAATAGTTTGTTAGAATATTTTTGAAATAAATTTAAAATTCTTGCAAATACTTATCATTACAAGCTTGTACAATTTCGCAATAAACCAAATGGCTCATCTGGTCCACCATATTGAGATATAATTACTTTTGCAAGTTTTGGGTCTGTACACTTTATATTTATTGGATATTGTAACATTTTGTTATATGTCCACATTAAAAATTCCCCCTTTCCCAAGGCCAAGGTTCTTCCAACCATCTCCACTTATTACAAGGAAAATTAATTGTAAGAGGTCCATATACTTTTTGATATTTATCTCTTAAATCTTTGCATTGTTTGCAATATTTTCTATGCAAACAAAGAGCTTTTTCATCTTCTGGGTGTGTATCTAAGTATAGTGCTAAATCATTAATAGCAAATTCTAAACATCTAATTTGTTCCATCATTTCTTCTCTTAACTCACAATCTACAGTATTCATTTCATCTTGAGATATCATATTATTAAAAGATGGTGCTATTCCAGAAAAATTGCTATTTAACATATTGTTACCCATCATATTATTATTTGCTATATTATTGTTATTCATATTGTTTAACATATTATTGTTCATCATCATATTTTGATTAATATTTCTGTTTTCTTCTAGCGACATTGATTACACCCCTTTCCTATTGTATTATTTGCTCTAATGAATGCATCTTCTTCCATAGATTGGCATGGTACATAAGGACTTACTAATTCTGGAAAAATTGTTCCCATCTTTAAACCAACACATGGTTTAAATGTTCTATCCATATGTTGTATTGGTACATAACTTTGTGCTAACATTGGATTTTCTGGAAATACATTCATTTCTTCATCAAACCCACAAGCACAGCTATTTCCCAGTTCTTCAAAAGAACTCATTACATTGTCACAAGCTGTTTCCATTGTATCATTTTTTTCTTCACAAGAATTATTTTCATAATTATTATTCATGCAATAACATTTTCTATTATTTCTAAACATTATATTTGCCTCCTTTCCCTACATTATATGAGGATTTTAGGCAATTGACACTATAAATTAACACAAAAAATGAAACAGAAATACTCACTATTTTTTTCTGTTTCTCTTTTATATTTTATCAGTTTTATTTTGTCATTTTTATTTTATATTTTTTCTATCTCAATATGTTTATCAGTTTTTTTCATAAAAATATATTTTTGAATAATATTTATAATAGCATATAATACTATTATAACTCCTATTGTCTGCACTATTACACCTGTATTTAGTAATATATATATTCCTGCAATAATTAGCACTAGTGATAGTATTAATGTAATTACCCATATTTTTGACTTGTAATCTTTCCAAACAATCGCAGTTTGAAGATTTATAATCCCACTATATATTATCCAAATACCAATTATTATTCTGAAAAAAGAAATTATACTTGTTGTATATAACATGATAATGATTCCTAGTATAATTAAAATAACAGATATTGGTATTGTATATGTATCAGGTTTACCCAAAAAGAAATAACTTATAATCTTTAAGCTTCCATTTATTATACACATTCCTCCGAAGTATAAATGAAATAAAAGACAATATTTCATCTGGATATATAATTAGTATTATTCCTAATAATATAAATATAAGTGAAGTTATAATATCAGACCATTCTGGATTTTTTAAAATATTTTTAACCATATTTTTTCCTCCTAATCTACCCCTATATTTCATAATAATAGTTTAAAACAATAATTTCTTTTTGTCAAATTGTATAAAAAGCAAAATAGCACCTGCTATAATACAAGTGCTTCATAATTTAAAATTATGCATTTTCAGTTTCTTTTTTAGCTATTACTTCTTTTCCATCATAAAAACCACAGCTTTTACAAACTCTATGTGGCATTATAGGTTCTTGACATTTAGGACAGCTTGAAAATGTTGGTCTTTCTTTTTTCCATGTTGATCTTTTTGTATGTGTTCTTGCTTTTGACCATCTTCTTTTTGGTTGTGCCATTCTTATTCCCTCCTTGTTCTACGATACATTTATATATCTTTTTCTATTTTTCTCGCTTTTTTAGTCACTATAAAATTATACTCGCATTTTTCTTTTTTGTCAATAGCAGTTCTTATGTAATTTTTATAATTTTTGGTACATTTTAATACTATCTTAATTCTCAATCTCAATTTAATCCTTTATCTTTATCAATTACTTGGTTTTATCAGATTTTTCTTTCTTTTCTTTATAATATTTAAATTCCCTTAATATGCAAAGAAGTTCCTTACTAAATTCATCTTTCTTTATATTATCTGTTTTATTTGTTTCTATCAGATATTTTATTTTAGATATATTAACAAATTCCAATTCAAAACCTTTCCCTTTTTCTTCTTGTGTCAAATTTTGAATTCCTTTACTAATCTCGTCTTTTTCTAAAAAACCTTCATATACTTTAGTTATTGTTAATTTATTTACATTTCTATCAAATTTTCTTGTATAATAATATTTATTATATCTTTCTATTTTCAAAAAAGGCTGTTTTTCAAATTTTATATCTTCATCACCAATTTCTTCTTTTAGTTCTCTAATTAGTGCTTTTTCTTCTTTTTCACCTTCTTCTATAGAACCACCTGGTAACATATATAAACCGTGCATATTTTGCAATTAAAATTTGTCCTTTGTTATTGAAAATAAGGCATCTTACTTTTTCATCAATACTTTCAATTTCCTCTTTTCCTAAATTATTTTCATTTATTACTATTTCTTTCATACAAATCCTATTTTGCCCCCTATTATTTTATTCACAATATTTTTTATATAAACTTTTAATATTTCTTTTTGTATATGTTTTATTTATTCCTTCTATTGCAACTTGTGTAAAAACTGCTGTTATAAATTCTTTTATATTCTCATTAATTCTATTTTTTTCTCTTTCTCTTTCCCAATAACTAAGTTCATATTCTTTTTTCCAATTTTTTCCCTCATAAATTATTCCAGCAGCCATTTTATCACATATCATTTCTGCAGCATACTTGTATGGAATAATTGGTATTGGATCTGGTGCTAATTCATCTACCCAATATTCAAAATGATGTTTATTTCTTCCTTTATGATGAAGCCATGCTTTTGAATATCCATTAGCTTTTTTAGCTTCTGTTATTGGTGAATAATCTCCTATATAATATTTTACACTTTCTCCAAATTCTGTCCATGAATACTTAGATAAATCATGAATCAATCCTCTCCAAGGTATACCAATTTTGCAACATAGCTTAAATACTACCCACTTATGTTTTGTAATTAGTGTAATGTGTTTTATTGCTTTTATTATTATCATTAATGCTTCCTTTCTTAAATTTTTAACTTTTTTATTAGTTTACTATAACTTATTTTTAAAATCAATAAATTTTATTACTTTTTTTGCATACAATATAAACAGAATAAATTAAATTAGAAATTTTAATATATAGGAGGAAGTTATGTGTGGTTTTGTAGGATTTTCAAATTTCACTAAAAATATTTCAAAAGACAGACCTATTTTAGAAAAAATGAATAAAACTTTAGAAAGAAGAGGACCTGATGAGGAACGGTTATTACTTAGATGAAAATATAGCACTTGCTCATAGACGATTAATTGTAATTGACCCAAAAGGTGGAAAACAACCTATGATTGAGAAATATTCATTTGGTGATTATATTATTTGTTTTAATGGACAAATTTATAATACTAAAGAATTAAAAAATACTTTACTTGAAAATGAATTTACTTTGAAAAGTCATTGTGATACAGAAATATTGTTAAAAAGTTATATCCATTATGGAGAAGATGTTGTAAATCACTTAAATGGTATTTTTGCTTTTGCAATTTGGAATACCAAAAACCAAGAATTGTTTTTGGCTCGTGACCATTTTGGTGTAAAACCTTTATTTTATACTATAAAAGACAATGTTCTAATATTTGGTTCTGAACTTAAATCTATTTTTGAGTATCCAGGAGTTTCAAAAATAATTGATAATCAAGGAATTTCAGAGTTATTTGGAATTGGTCCTGCTCACACTTCTGGCACTACAGTTTTTAAAGATATTTTTGAAATAAAACCTGCTCATTTTGGGGTATACAATAAATCTGGACTTCATATTAAACAATATTGGAAATTAGAATCAAAAGAACATACTGATAATCTTGAAAATACATGCTCAAATGTAAAATACTTATTAAATGATAGTATTACAACACAACTTGCATCTGATGTTCCTTTATGTACTTTCTTATCTGGTGGATTAGATTCTAGTATTATAACTACTTTTGCTGCTAACTATTATGAAAAAGAAGGATTACCTCCTTTAGATACTTTTTCTATAGATTATGTAGATAATGATAAAAATTTTGTTAAAAATGATTTTCAGCCAAATTCTGATAATTATTATATAGATTTAATGTCAAAAAACCTTCATACAAAACATCATAAGATATTAATTGATACTCCAGAACTTTCTAGTTATTTAAATGATGCTATGATTGCTAGAGATATTCCAGGTATGGCTGATATTGATTCTTCTTTATTGTTGTTTTGTAAACATGTAAAAAATGATATGACTGTTGCACTTAGTCGGTGAATGTGCTGATGAAATATTTGGTGGTTATCCTTGGTTTTTTAGAGAAGATGCTTTAAATAGTGGAACTTTTCCTTGGTCTATTGCTTTGACCGAAAGACAAAAATTGCTAAATCCTAATATAGGAGCTAAAGTTAATTTGAAAGAATATGTTGATTTTAGATATAATGAGAGTTTATCTAATGTTCATATTTTAGATACTGATACAAAAGAAACAGCACAAAAAAGAAAAATTTCTCACTTGACTTTGAATTGGTTTATGCAAACTCTTTTGGATCGTTCTGATAGAATGGCTATGTTTAATGGTTTGGAACTTAGAGTTCCTTTTTGTGATTATAGATTAGCTCAATATGTTTGGAATATTCCTTGGGAAATGAAAGCTTTAAATGGTCGTGAAAAAGGTTTACTAAGACATATTGCTGAAGATTTTTTACCAGAAGAAATAGTCTACAGGAAAAAATCGCCTTATCCCAAAACGCATAACCCTACTTATCTAGCTAAAGTTAAATTAATGCTTTCTAATATTATGAATGACAAAAATGCTCCTATTAATAACTTATTAAATAGAGAATATATTTTAGATATTTTAAATACAGATGGTAAATCTTTTACCAGACCTTGGTTTGGTCAATTGATGACAGGACCACAACTTATGGCTTATTTAGTTCAAGTTAATATGTGGCTTGAAGAATATAATCCTAAAGTTGAAATATAAAAATAATAAACTTGAAATTACAAATTAGATTTCAAGTTTATTATTTTTTATTATCCTTTTTCAATTCATCAAAAACTTTATCGAATTTTTTATCATACTCTAGTAATTTATATTCTGCTATAGTTACTATTAAGCATATTTTAATTTGTTATTCTGTAAAAACATATGGCAAATATATCCTTCCTCCATAGTTTTCTTTTTCCAAATTTGAGGTCACAAATTGTGACCTCAAATTTTCTACTTCTTGTATTTTTATTTCATCTACTATGTATATAATCAATTTATATTCAAATCATTAATACCAATAAGCCAATTTCAAAAAAGAATTTATTAATTTAGTTTGTTCTTCTAAATTTTCTAGTGATGTTTTATTATATAATTCTTCTTTAATTCCCCTTGATTCTAATGTCCATAAAAAAGCTTTCATTCTTGGAAATCTTTCTATATTCTGTTTCATAAAATATAATAAATCACATAAATTTATATATATATCACTTTGTTTATTAGCTTCTTCTTTATATCTTTTTTCATCTACAATTAATTCAAATGGCTTTGCAATATTTCGCCTAATATTGTCTTCATCTAAAGATTTTAAAAAATTTTGATAACTTTCACAAAATATTCTATACATCAAATTTCTCCTTAAAAACTTCTACTTTTTTTATAAATTCTGTTTTTTTACTTTCATATAAATCTTCTCTTTTTATAACTTCTTCTATTATACTATTTAATAAAACTTTATTACATTTTGGGATAATCTCATTTATATCTTCTATATCTTTATCAGCTAATCTAATAATTTTACTAACTACAATATCTTCTTTTGATAGTATATATACATCAATATATGAAAATCCATCTAGTTTAATTGCTCTTTTTTTATAGTTTGGTGATATTAAAGTACTTTTATATTCTAACATATCATAATCTCTTAATAAAGCAAATACTTTTCCATACTTGGAAGGATAACTTAAATCTATAAAGTCTATATCTAAAGTTGCTCTTGTAGTATATTCTCCTAAAATACAAGCTCCTCCTCCAATAATATAAATTTCAAATGGCTCTAGTTTAAACAGCTTTGTTACTTCTTCCATTTCATTAAGTGTTTGCATAAAATTATCTTTTAACATATGGAACCTCCTTTATTAAAATATCATTATAGTAAATTTATATCTTTTTAGCTGCTATTTTATCTTCTCTTTAATTTTAACTAAAGCATTTAAAGCATCAATAGGAGTTAAAGTATTTAAATCTATTTTATCTACTTCATGAGCAATTTCAGCTAACTTATAATTATACATATCAAACTGTCCGTTCAACTTGTTTTTTACTTTGTTTTTCTTGTTTTTTTCCTGTTAACATATTTTTTCTTTCTAAAGAAGAAAGTATTTCATTTGCTTTTTGAGTTACTACATTTGGAACACCTGCAAGCTTAGCTACATGAATACCATAACTCTCATCAGTTCCACCTTTTACTATTTTTCTTAAGAAAATAATATCTTCACCTTTTTCTTTTACTGCAATAGAATAGTTTTTAACACCTTCTAAAGTATCTTCTAATTCCGTTAATTCATGGTAATGTGTTGCAAAAACTGTTTTAGCTCCACATTTTTCTTTGTCAGCTATAAATTCTGATACAGCCCATGCAATTGACAATCCATCATAAGTAGAAGTACCTCTTCCTATTTCATCTAATATTACTAGACTATTGTTAGTCGCTTCTTTTAATATATTTGCAACTTCCATCATCTCAACCATAAATGTACTTTGCCCCATGCTCAAATCATCAGATGCTCCAACTCTTGTAAAAATTTTATCAACAACTCCAATTTTAGCAACTGTTGCTGGTACAAAACTTCCTACTTGTGCCATCAATGTAATTAGAGCAACTTGTCTCATGTATGTGGATTTACCTGCCATGTTAGGTCCTGTTATAATTGACAATCTATTTTCTTCTTTATCTAATATTGTGTCATTTTCAACAAAACTTCCTGCACCTAGTATTTTTTCAATTACAGGATGTCTTCCATTTTCTATATGAATTTCCCCACTATTATTTATACTTGGCATACAATAATTCATGTCTTCTGCAACTGCTGCAAATGAAGATAAAACATCTAAAGAAGATAATATTTCACTTGTTTTTTGTAATCTTCTAATATTTTTAGCAATTTCTTCTCTTATCTTTATAAAAGCCTCATATTCAAGTACTACTACTTTTTCTTCTGCACCCAATATTTGATTTTCTAAATTTTTTAATTCTTCTGTTATGTATCTCTCCGCATTGGCAAGAGTTTGTTTTCTTATAAATCTTTCAGGCACTTGATCTAAATTTGATCTAGTTACTTCTATATAATATCCAAAAATTTTATTAAAACCAACTTTTAAGTTTTTAATTCCTGTTTTCTTTTTTTCTTCTACTTCTAATTGAACAAGCCATGTTTTCCCATTAGTCTGAGCTGTTTTTAATTTATCGATTTCCTCATCATAACCGAAGTTTAATAATACCACCATCTTTAATAGCTATTGGAGGTTCATTTACAATAGAATCATCAATTAATTTGTAAATATCTTGTAACTCATCTAAGTTTTCATACAAATCTTTTAACATACCAGACTTACAATTTTCTAAACATTTTTTAACTTCAGGTAATCTAAATAAAGAATTTTTAAGAGTTACCATATCTCTACCATTTCCATTACCATAAGCCATTTTACCAGCCAATCGTTCAATATCATATACTTTTTTAAGATTTTCAGTAATATCACCTCTTAAGATAATATCATTTTTTAATTCTTCTACTGCTTTTAGTCTTTTATTTATTTCTGGAACATCAATTAAAGGGTCATTTAACCATCTTCTTAACATACGACCTCCCATAGAAGTTGAAGTTTTATCTAAAACCCATAAAAGAGTACCCTTTTTTGATTTATCTTTCATTTTTTCTGTTATTTCTAAATTTCTTCTACTATTTACATCTAATGCCATATATCTGGATAATCTATATAATGTAATTTTATTAATATGATCTAAATTTGTTTTTTGTGTTGACTCAATATATTCCATTAAACCATTAATTGAACCAACTGCAAGAATGTTGTTTGATATATCTTCTATTTTTTTATTGTTTGTGTCTATAATATTAAATCTTAAATTTATATTATTTAATTCATTACTAAAAAACTTATCATTATATTTTGTAATATATACATTTTCAAATCTTTCTTTTATCTTATTTATTTCTTCATTGCAATCTGCCATCATAGAATTAATGACTAATTCTGAAGGCATATATCTTGCTATCTCATCTAAAAGCATTGGAAAATTATTAGTATCTTTAATTTCAGCACAATAAAATTCTCCTGTTGTAATATCACATACACTAATTCCAAAGTAAATACCTGATTTAAAAATTGACATGATATAATTGTTTTTTCTTTCCTCTAGCATATTACTCTCTATTACTGTTCCTGGTGTTACTACACGAACTACTCCTCTTTCAACAATTCCTTTTGTTGTTTTTGGGTCTGACAATTGTTCACAAATAGCCACCTTATACCCTTTAGTCACTAACCTTGATATATACATTTCAGCTGCATGATGTGGAACTCCTGCCATTGGTGCTTTTTCCTCTTTCCCACATGATTTACCAGTTAGAGTAATTTCTAATTCTCTTGATACTAGTATTGCATCTTCAAAAAACATTTCATAAAAATCACCTAAACGATAAAATAACACACAATCTTTATATTCTTCTTTAGTCTCAAGATATTTTTGCATCATTGGTGAGTATTCTGACATATTCACTTGCCTCCTTTTTCTTCTATATTTATTTCTCTACATCTCTTGAATTCTTCCACTTTTTTTAATATTTTCATATTTTTATACAATCCTTGTATAGATATATGTTTTTTTCCAAGTATTGTTGTTCCTGAATTTATCATTTCAGATGCTTTTTTAAAATCTCCATTGCATTGTTCTATTATGTTTTTCATATATATTAATTTTTTATATAATTCTGCTATTTCTTCCTCTTTCTTTACTTTTCCTCTTTGAAATTCATCTATTTTCCCTTGTATATATTCTTGTGATTCTTTTTTTTGCATGTTTGGAACATATATCTCTTTATAGAACTTAAAAACTTCATTGTCTGGCTTTTTTTCTATATTCCTTGCAACAGTTGATCTAGCAATATTTAAACCATTTTCTAGTATAGCTTTTTCAATAGAAACTCTATTTTTCATTGCATAAATTATTAAAGCCTCATAATTAATATTTGTATATTGTTTTGGTCTAATATTTTTCATTACAATTCTCCTTTTAAATACCACTTATGAGCACTAACTATTTTAAGTTCTAATACTTTTCCAATTAAATCTTTATTCTCTTCAAATATAACTACTTTATTGCTATCAGTTCTTCCAGTTAACATTTCCTTGTTATTTTTACTAGTTCCTTCTACAATTATTTTTTGAACTGTATTTAAATATTTTTGGTTATTATTCTCTACTTGTCCATCTACTAAAGTTTTTAATTTATCAAATCTTTTATGCTTATCTTCTTCTGACACTTGAGCTTCCATTTTATCCCCTGGAGTTCCTACTCTTCTTGAATATATAAACATATATACTTGTTCAAATCCAACTTTTCTAACCACATCTAATGTATCTTCAAATTCCTCATCTGTTTCACCAGGGAAACCTACAATAATATCTGTTGATAAAGTTAAATTTGGTATTTTATTTTTCATTTTATCTACTAAACTTAAATATTGTTCTTTAGTATATTTTCTATTCATTACTTTTAGTACTCTAGTATTTCCTGATTGAATTGGTAAATGTACTAATTTACACACTTTATCACAACTTGCAATTGCATCTATTACATCATCTGTAAAATCCTTTGGATGTGGTGATACAAAACGTATTCTTTCAATTCCATCTATTTTATTTACAGCTTTTAATAATGTTGAAAAAGAATTTACTCCATCATACTCTTCAAACTCTATTCCTTTTTCTCTTTCTACTTTTAAATATGAATTTACATTTTGTCCAAGTAATGTAATTTCTTTATATCCTTGTTTTGCAATTTCTCTAACTTCATTAATAATATCTTTTGGTTCTCTACTTCTTTCTCTTCCTCTAACATAAGGAACAATACAAAAAGAACAAAAGTTATTACATCCATTCATAATTGCAACAGACGCTTTTATTTTACTATCTCTCTTTACAGGAATCCCTTCATGAATTACACCATCTATATCTAATACATCTTCAATTCTTTTTTTCTCTTTTAAAGAATTATATAAATTTTCAGGAAACTTATGAAGAGTATGTGTTCCAAATATTATATCTACATAAGGATAACTTTGTCTTAATTTATCTGTTATATGTTTTTCTTGCATCATACAACCACCAATAGCAATAATTATACCTTTTTCCTCTTTCAGCTTTTTTAATGCCCCTATTTTTCCAAATAATTTTTCTTCTGCATTTTCTCTAACACAACAAGTATTAAATAGTACCAAATCAGCATCTTCATGCTCACTTGTTTTTCTGTACCCCATTTTATCAAGCATTCCAGACAATTTTTCTGAATCATTAGCATTTAACTGGCACCCCATTGTAAAAATATTATATTTTAACACTTTACCATTATTAATTTCGTTTGCTTTTTGTATATATTCTTCTTGAACATCTATTTCATTTACTAAATTCATTTTCCCACTCCTTTTGCTTAGCTTATTTTATTACATTTTCCCATATTTTGCAAGATTTTTATGAAACATATCGGGACGGTGACCAAATGTGTCATTTTTTAATTAATTTAAAAATATAAATAATATTTTTGCAAAAAAATAAAGTAGTATCAAAACTACTCTACTAATTGTATTATTATGCAATACCATATTTTTTCTTGAATTTATCTGCTCTACCACCAACTGTATCTTGTCTTAAGTTTCCTGTCCAGTATGGATGACATTTTGAGCATACATCTACTTTTAATTCTTTTTTTGTTGACCCTACTTCTAATTCATTCCCACATGCACATGAGATTGTTGTTTTATTGTAGTTTGGATGTATATCTTGTTTCATCTATGTTCACCTCTTTCTCGTTTTCAATAACATGACTGTTTTTAATAATATCATACTTTTATATATTTTTCAAGTATTAACACATTTTTATTTATTTTTTTCTTCATACATATATTCTGCTGAATATATCATTTCTTTATTTAGTGATAATTTATTTATTAATTTTCCCATGACATTAAATATGCAAGCTATTATTAAAATCAATATTCCGATTTTTTTCCAATTTTTAATAATCATTTCTTCTCCTTTTTACTGCTATAAATTTTTCAAAAAGTAAAAAATTACTATTTAATTATACTGTTATTTTTTTCAAAAGTCAATAATTTTCATATTTTTTGGTTACACTAATGAAGGTGATATATTATGAATAAAAAAAGTTTGATGATTATATTTATAGTCCTTTTTTCTTTTGCTATTTTTGGAGGATTATTTTGGTATTTTTCAAATAATACTAATAATAATGAAAATACAAATTATGAATCTAATAGAATTAGTACAAACTCTGATGAAAATATTAATTTAGATAATAATACTGTAAATAATAATAATAATAATAATAATAATGAAGATTTTATTATCAATAATACAAATACAGAAGAAATTACTCAAAATATACATGATGGTAATGAACTATATACTTCTCAAGAAGAAATAGCTACCTTTTCTACTAAAATATATTCAAATGATCCTGCAAGACAAAATAATGTAACTATTACAAGTGAAACTATTAATAATACTATTGTTAAAAATGGTGAAACATTTTCATTTTGTGGCCTTGTAGGCCCTTCTTCTACTAAAAAAGGTTATCAAGAAGCAGAGATTTTTGATAATACTGGTAAAAAAATTCAAGGTTTAGGAGGACGGAAATTGCCAAGTAAGTACTACTCTTTATAATGCCCTATTATTAGTTCCTAGCCTAGTTATTACAGAAAGACATGCACATAGTAATTATGTCCCATATGTTCCAAAAGATAAGGATGCTGCTGTTGCTTATGGTAGTTATGATTTAAAATTTAAAAATGAATCTGGACATGATGTTAAAATTTTAGCTTCTACTGATGGCTCTTCTGTTACTGTTACTTTGACTTATATTAAAAATGGATAAAAAATAACCTATGGTAAAAAATATCATAGGTTATTTTAGTTTTTATAATTTTTTAATCTATTCTTTTACTCAGACCATCTTATCATCTTTATATCTTTATATCTTTTTACTACTTCTTTATACTTACCATATTCTTCTTCCCATAAATTATCAGGCACATTATCAAATGCTTTAAATATTTTTTCTGCCTCTGTTAAATATATTATTTGTTCTTGTGCTGACATATTTTCATATTGTCTTGCAAATCTATATAATTTATCTAGCATTTGGTTTGCTTCTATAAAGCTCCAAAAATCTTTTACTTTCATTCCAAATAATTTTATTTGCATTACTGCATATAACACTAATGCAACTATTATAAATATTAATATATATAAAATTGATGTAAGCACTTCCATTTCTATACCCCTTTTATTTTTACTTTAGTACTTTTTTATTTTATCATATTTAATATTTTTATGCAAATTTTTTCCTATTTTAAAATTTGAAATTTAGGTTAGGCATATATATATTCATTTAAATTTAATTTGTTTAAACTAAATATATAACTTAAATTTTCTTAGCTATAACTACAAGCCTTCCATCTACTTGAGAATATTCACAAGTAGATAATGTTAATAACTCATCTCCATATACAGCACTTTTTCCTGTGTCATATAAAGAATATTTCTTACTATTTTCTACATAATAATTAAATTCTTCTTGATTATTTGCATTAACAAAATAATAATATCTAAATACATCTTTTTCATGTTTATAGTAAACTCTTGATAAAAATACTGATATTATTTCATATTTAAAATCATCAGTTAGTGTTGTAACTCTTATTGTTTTGTGTGTTTTATAAAAATCTTCATCTTTGTATTTCATTAATTCTTCAAACATTGTTCCATTTTTATTATTATGTCCATATATTAATAAGTTTGTACTTGGTAAATTAAAGCTATAATCTTTATCTACAAATATTGCTCCATTTTTTGATTTTTCTTTTTTATAATTATGTGTAATATAAAAATTATTATCATTTGCTTGTACTAATGGATAATTAATATTTGTATTTTCGATTTCTATCCAACCTACTATTTCTGAATTTTCTTTTTGCAACTCTTTTACTTTTAAAACTCTTTCCACATCATATTGCATTACATTTGATTCTATTAATTGTGTTTTGTTTTCTACACTCATATTTTCAAACATTTTGGCTATTTCTCTATTATTTTTGTAAGTCCTATAGTTTTCTTGTATATAATAACTAATATATATAATTCCTACTACTAAAGTTACAAAACAAATAATTTGTATTACATTTATCTTTTTATATTTGTATTTTTTCATTTAAATCTAATTTTTCCATAACTTAGTATTCCTATAGATATCACTATCATAATACTTATAATATAATAAATATTTTCTGCTGTACCTGTTTTAGGTGTATCATCCTTTTTTCCTTCAAGATTTACAACTTCTTCTGCTAAAATATATGTGCTAAAATGATCAGTTTCAAATTTAGCATATACTTTTCCATCTAATTCTTCTAGTGTTACATCATATGCAATATTTTCACCATTTTCTTCAATTCTATATACTACTACATTAGAATTATTGAAATCTTCTGGAATTGGTATTCCTATTCTTACCTTTCCATTTGGTTGTATTTCTATTCCATTTGCTTCTAATGAAATCTCATACACAACAAATCTTTGTATATCTGATAATGTATTATTTACTCTGCTTATTAAAGCACTATTTTCAATTCTTTCAGCCACTAATTGAGTATTTTCTGGAATTTGTGTTGTTGATTCTAATCTTATACCTGTTATAGGTTCTATTTCTCTAACAGGTGCTATTGGTGCATGAATTTTCTCAGTTACTGATTTTGTTCCATCAGAATAAACCATAACTTTTTCTCCTGAACCATCTGCTCTATATACTGTTATTCTTATTGCTAATACAAGTTCTTGACTCCATTCTACATCTATTTTTGTTGAATTAGTTATTTGAGTGCTTATTTCTTTATTACTAGGTATTAAATCTAAATATCTGGCATCTTGTGTATTTCCATTTGAATATTTTAGTTCTCCTTCTGGATAATTTTCATAACTATTTAAGTAACCCACCCAAGATTTATCCTTTACATAAGCACCTCCAGAAGTACTGTTATTAATTGCTGTAATAGTTCCATTATTATTTTTTGTAAAATATTCAATTATAATGTCTGATTTTTCTTGTGATAAATCTATAGATTCACCTAATTCAAACATCAGCCTCACTCTTGATGTACTACTATTGTTTAATCTGTATTCATATTTTATTTTTGCATTTGTAATTAGTTTTTGATTTGTTGCATATGTTAAGTTAGACATTAGAGCTATTGAACTAAATAATAAAACAAATACTATTAATATTATTATTTTTCTCATTTTATTACCTCCATACTTTATTATTTCCAAAATTAAAAATAAAATACAAATTTCTACATATTTTTCAAAATATTTTTTAATATTAATTTTATAATGTTTTAATACAATGAAAAAATCGTCTTCAATATTATTTAGACGATTTTTTCCTTTAATTTTTGTTACTTATATTTATGAATTGACTGTTAATAATAATGTAATTGGATCACTTGCATAGTCAGTTTCTGTGTCAACAGTGTTTACTTTTTCACTAAAGAGTTGTATTCTATAAACACCCACTGGAAGATTACCTGATGGTATTACTATAGAAGATCCTACAACTTGTAATTTTGTATAATATAATTCTTCTACACTATCATTGTTTGAATCATATTTGATTAGTGCTGAAATATAATTATCAACTCCTGTTGTTGTATTAGAATTATCAACAGTTAAATTAATTGTATTTCCAACAGTTATATTAGCATTTATCACTCCTCCTTCTGAAGCAATACCATAAGTCGAATCATTTATTCTAAGCTTTCTTGTATTATCTATAAGAGTTGTTTTTACTGAACTGAAATTATCTGGCAGATGTGTTAAATTCCCCTGAGCAATACTTGTTTTCGTATTAGCTCCTATAACTGGGCTAGCAAAAAGAATTTTATTTAAATCTAGTTTAGTCGCAGGTCTAACAACATATTCAGCCCCTATATAGTTTCCTGTACCATTAATACCACCAGCTTCTACATATACATCTGTTACATCAACAACACTAACTGCTGAAGCATAATATCCTGCATATGATGGTGTTGCTCTACTTTTACTTCGTAACCACCATCTAACATTACCTAAAGATCTATCCACATTCCCACTTGGAAAATATGCACTTGGTAATATTGAACTAAGTGGATCTGATCCCCAATTAGCTGCTTCTTCTGCTGATAATAAAAAGAGCTTTTTACCATTTATTTTATCTTCTATTGCTCTAGCATTTCCAGAACCGTCTGCCTCAGTCACTTTCTGTCCAATAATACTTTCTTTTTCTAAATTTGATAAATTCGCTACTTCCCAGTTTTCAACAAATTCTTCTATAACAGAATTTTCATATAAGTGACTTGATGTTCCTATATCCCAATTAAATTTAGAAGTTCCTATTCCTTGTTTACTCAGTAATACTAAAGAACCTATATTGTCAGCGCTTCCTATTTTTCCATTATCTAAAACTTTCCACTCATGATTTCCAAAATATACTGTTTGATAATTAGTAGCTACACCATTTATTTCAGGATGCATAAAATTAGTATTATTTGTTGGTTCGCCTAGCAATTTAGAAATATTTAGTTTAAATCTATCACTATCTGTATCTTCCCAAGAATCTGAATCAACATTGTGTAATTTTGCTTCAACACGTATATTTATTTCCAATTCAGAAAAACTATATACATGATTTAGCTCTTGAGTATCATATAATACAATTTTATATTCATAAAAATGTGAACTTTCTCCTGGTATAGTTGCAATTCCTGTCACTCCATTTGTTAAAGAACTATCTAATTTTTTTGTGTCAATTTTTTGACTAATACCATTAAAAGTTCCTTTTGAAGATGTAATTGGTGTTGTATCATTTGCATTTAATTTAATAATTGCATCATCATCATTTCCAAGTTTTAAGGAATTAATAATATCTGTATCAGATATATTTGATGGATAAAGTAAAATAATTCCACTTTCTTTTAATACAGAATTAAAATTTATATCTATATATAAGTCAGACTTTATTCCAGCAAGCCCTACATTAGCTACCTCAAAAGTAAATAATTTTATATTATTTGGATTTATAATTATACCAGTTTCATGATTATTGTCAGGAATAATTGCATTTGACAAATCAGAACTATTTTCATATATTTTTAGATTTCTAATATCAACAGCTAAATTTCCTAATATCATTTTTTTAGATGTACTTATTTTATCTGAAAAAAGGCTATTAATAGGAGATGGCAATATTAATATTAATATTATAAAAATAATTGACCAAAGAGTAATTAATGTTGTATGATTTTTAATTTTAAATTTTTTTCTTGTTTTACCTATCATTTGCACTCCTTTATTTGATTTTAATATGATATTTTTATTATATCAGAAAATATTTATTTTTTTCAACAAATATTACTAATTTGTTACATAAATGTAATATTTCTATAATATTATTACAATTTTTTTATATACACTATTTAATATATATTAGTTTTCCCTATAATTTTAATTTAATTAAAATTTTTTTTTAAATTGACAAATTTATAATTACAATGATAGAATAAAAATAAGTTTGGTAAAAGGAGTTTGATATGAGAAGACCTAGAAGAATGAAAAACAATAAAATGGGATGTTTTTTAAATGGCAAATTTTTTCTTCCAATAATATTACTTATATCTTCATTATTATTAATTAGTAGTGTTGTTGCATATTTTAGTGATTTTATGCAAAAAAATATTAACACAATATCAGGAACATTGGATTTGGTATCAGAAGAAGGAATCCAAATATGGGTTAATGGTAATAAAGTTGATTCAGCAACTTTTAGACATTTATACCCAGGTGATGTTATTGCTATTACAGGTAGTTTTGAAAATGAAGGAAATAAAAGTGCTTGGCTTAGAGCTGTTATTGATTTTTCTAGTAATGAACCTGCAAAACTTGATAATATGGACCATATTAAAATATATAACGGAAAATATGATAGTTTGTCTGAGCTAGAATCTGATACTACTAAATCAGAGGTCACTATAAATGAGAATAAAATTATAGGAGAAACTGTATTAATTGAAGGTAGTGGAACAAATCGGAGAACATGAAAAACATATATCTATGGGAGGAACTGTAGATGATAGTATAGATATAATATCTAGTAATACTGAATATACTTTTGAATATACTATTCTTTTAACTAAAGATTCAGATTATGATGATCAAAACAAATTTCTAAATACTAAAATAATAGTGCAAGCTATACAGTACAGAAACAATAAGAACTTATCTTGGGAAGGAATTGAAGAAATTTCATTATAATTTAATTATTTAACTTTAGAACATTTTTTAATGTTCTTTTTTATATTTATAAAATATTAGTAATTTTGCAAAAAATTAGTGTAACTACTTGAATAAATACTAAAAAAGTAATAATATATATGAGTGTGAAAAGAGAGATAAAAAAATGGATACAAAATATATAGTCCCTATCTATTCTTCCATTCAATCTGTCTGCTTCTGTTCTCATTTTATATTTCTTTTTGAATTTATTACTATCTCTTGCTACTGGCACAAATATTCTATAATCTGTTTCTAATGTTACTCTATATATCTTTTTTCCTGTTTTATATCTTGTATATCTCAATGCATTATTTTTTTGTCATATCCTATATATTTTAATTTCTCATATTTTGCAAAAACCTCGAAATTATGTTAAGATAGATATTAGAAAGCATTTGCTTTACTAAAATATAGGAGGTAAAAACACATGATTAATGTTTTTACAAAAAGACGGCAAGTTCAACTTTTAAAAGAAGGATTAAAATCCAGCCTAAAAGTTGGTACATGGTTTCGCATTTACCCAGAAGTTATTGACAAAAACATTAAAAACATTCAAGAAAAATGTAATGAAGCAGGTGAAGCGGGAAAAAAACTTTTGAAAAGTTTTGAAGAAGCTAATAAGATAGTTAAAATGTATCCTGAATACTATTGTTTAATCGAAACATACATTTTTGAGCATAACTGGAATTTCAAAACTGTAGGAGAAATGCAAGATATGTGTGAATCTGTAGGATTGGGAATGTGCAATGATGTTATCTGTGCTTTAGAGTTACAGATGAGAATTTGCAATGGAGAAACTATACATGATTTGGTTCAAAAAGCTGATGAACTTCCATGTATAAGGATTATAAAACTCAATGATGGTGGATTTGGATATTTTGGTGGTGGTAGTGATAACCATAGCCAATTTCCACCCTCAGACCTTAGGGAGAGCTATTTTTATACTAAAAACATTTACAAATGTACTCCATATGCATTCCGCCGAGTATTTTTGTAACTAAACTTAGGGGGAGTAATCTCCCTTTAAGTTGTTTAAAAAGTAAGAAGTGAAAAATTGTGAAAAATTAAAATTTAATGCCAAAAATAGAAAAATATAGTATAGGTACAGAATAATTATCCACTGGTATAACTGGTGGATTTTAGACCTTCTTGGATATTCTTTCTATCTTCTAATGATAAATGTATATTTTTCATAACTTCCTCCATCTAACCTTAGAAACACCTATACTTCATTATATCATTTAGAGTTTATCTTACAAATTCTTGTTTTGTAAGAATTATTCCCTTTTTTTATTTCTCTTCTTGATTTTACTTTTTCAAATACGGAATTATAAAAAAACAAAAAAAATAGTGTAAATACTTGAATAAATACTAAAAAAGTAATAATATATATGAGTGTGAAAGGAGAGATAAAAAATGAATACAAAATATATATTTGTGACTGGTGGAGTTGTTTCAGGATTAGGAAAAGGTATAACAGCTGCTTCAATAGGTAGATTATTAAAAAATAGAGGATATAAAGTAACAATTCAAAAGTTTGACCCATATATAAATGTGGATCCAGGAACAATGAATCCTTATGAACATGGTGAAGTTTTTGTAACAGATGATGGTGCCGAAACTGATTTAGATTTAGGTCATTATGAAAGATTTATTAATGAAAATTTAACCAAAAATTCAAGTATAACAATGGGAAAAATATATTCTAGTGTAATAAATAAGGAAAGAAAAGGTGATTATTTAGGAAAAACTGTTCAAGTAATCCCTCATATTACAAATGAAATTAAAGAAAAAATATATGAATTTGAAAAAAGTGATATAGATATTGTAATTACAGAAGTTGGAGGAACAGTTGGTGATATTGAAGGCTTATCTATTATTGAAGCAATTAGACAAGTTGGTCTTGAAAAAAATCCAGAAGATGTTATCTACATTCATGTAACACTACTTCCATATATTTTTGGTTCTAATGAAATTAAAACCAAACCAACTCAACATTCTGTAAAAGAATTACAAAGTTTTGGAATAAAACCTAGTATATTAGTTTGTAGAACAGAAAGCGAGATACCAGAAGATGTAAAAGAAAAACTCTCTTTATTTTGCAATGTTAGAAAAACAAGTGTAATACAAAATAAAACAGCAGATTGTCTTTATGCTGTACCACTTGCATTAGAAGAAGAAGGACTAGCAAAAGAAGTTTGTAATCAATTAAAATTAGAAAATTATATCCCTAACAATTTAAAATGGGAAACCATGATAGATAATATTAGAAAAATAGACAAAAATAAAATAGTTAATATTGCAATTGTTGGTAAATATGTAAAATTAGAAGATTCATATATTTCAGTAATAGAAAGTCTTTACCATGCTGGATTTACAAATAACATAACTGTTAAAGTTAAGTTGATTGATTCTGAAACTATTAATAAAGAAACTGTTAAAGAAAAATTAAAAAACATTGATGGTGTAGTAGTTCCAGGTGGTTTTGGTAATAGAGGTATTGAAGGAAAAATAGAAACGATAAAATTTGTCCGAGAAAACAATATTCCATTTTTGGGTATTTGTTTGGGAATGCAAATGGCAGTAGTAGAATATTCAAAAAATGTTTTAGGATTAACTGATAGTAATTCTTCAGAATTAGATGATAAAACTCAAAATCCTGTAATTCATATTATGGAAGAACAAAAAGGAATTGATAAAATGGGTGGTACAATGAGACTTCGGTGCTTATCCTTGTATTTTAAAAAATAATTCCTTGGCTAAAAAAATATATAACAATGAGGAAATATCAGAAAGACATAGACACCGTTTTGAATTTAATAATGAGTATAGAGAAAAATTGGAAAATGCTGGATTAAAAATATCTGGAACTTCACCAAATGGATTATTAGTAGAAATAGTAGAAATTCCTAAACATCCATATTTCATTGCTGCACAATTTCATCCAGAATTGAAATCAAGACCTAATAAACCTTCCCCATTATTTATTGGTTTAATAGAAGCTGTTAAAAACATTAAATCTTATTAATTTTCAAATTAATTAATTTATAAAACTAAAATAAATCTTAGAATTACAATTATACTTTAATTCTAAGATTTGCTTTTTATATTTTTTATTAAAATAATTAACTATTAACTTAAATCTATCATCTCATATATCCCAGGTGTTTGATTTAAAATATATATGGCTGCTTTGATAGCTCCTTCTGCAAAAAGGGTTCTATCTTGAGCTTTATGTGTTATTTCTATAATTTCATGTTCTGTAGCAAATATTACAGTATGTTCTCCTATAATATTCCCTGCTCTTATTGATGCAAATCCTATTTCATTTTTTTCTCTTTCTTTAAGCTCAGATGACTTATATAAGTTATATGTATATTTCCCATCATTAGCTATATTAATTGCATCAGCTAAAAGTTTAGCTGTACCACTTGGACTATCTTTCTTCCTATTGTGATGTGCCTCTATTATTTCTATATCTGCACCAAACATTACTTTTGATGTTTTAGCTACTATGTCTTTCATTACATTAATTCCATAAGACATATTAGCAGATTTAAATATAGCTGTATATTTTGAGGATTCTAATATCATCTCTTCTTCTTCTTTGCTAAAGCCTGTAGTTGCAATTACTATTGGAATTTTTTTCTTTTTTGCATAATCTAATGCGATTATTGTTGCTTTTGGAGTACTAAAGTCAATAATTACATCAATTTTTTCTTTTATTTCATTTAAATCTGAATATATAAATATTCCATCTCTTTTTTTTGATTCTTTATCAAATCCTGCAACAACCTCTAATTCATCTTTAAAATTCACTTTAATTAATTCCATAAGTTTTAAACCCATAGCTCCATTAGAACCACTAATTAGTACATTTTTCTTCATAATATATATACCTTTCTTTAATATTTTTTAAAATTATAAATTTATTTAAGAATACTTAAACATAATACACATAAGAAAATTCCTATAATCAAAATATATTTTTTCCATTGTAATTTCTCTTTTAAAATAATTCTGGATGCAAGCAAAGTAATTGCAATAGAACTGGTTCCTAATATAGAGATAATGGAAACATTTCCAGTTAGTAAGGCAAAACGATTAAAAATAGAAGAAGAACTATCTAAACCTGACTGTAAAAAGAAATATTTCTTATTTTTAATCTTGCGAATATCTAACATATCCCATTTTTTATTTATGAAGCAATAAACCAAAACTCCAAAAATAGCTATAATCGCATAATTAAATACAACATACATAGGGTCTTGATATTCATTTACATACAATTTATTTAAAAAGTTAGATGTTCCATTAAATATTACAAATCCATAAGAATAAAGAATTGCTTTTCTTTCCAAGGCTTTTTCGATTTTTTTATCTTCTTCTCTTTCCTCTTTTTTATCTTTTTTTCCCACTAATATAGATAAAATAACTAGCAAGATAGAAAATAGTAATTGTAAAATAGTAAAGCCTTCCTTTAGAAAAACAATTCCTAATAGAAAAGTTACTATTACTCTAGTTTGTTTTATCATTGAAGTAATTGTAACTTTTCCATATTTCACAGAAGATACAGAGCAAAAGAAACCAATTGATTGTATTAAAATCCCAGGTATCATTTTAACTAAATCTATACCATTTAATTTAGATGATAATGTTGGATACATAATTAAACTTATTATAATCATAATTATGTATTTTTAAAACCATTTTTTGATACTGTGTTTTAAATCCTAATTTTTCGTATAAATTCATAGCTATATTGTTAGCAAATACTTCTAATGATATATCCTTATTTTGATTTTTAGCCATTTCTACTATTTGATTTAATGCATAAGTTCCAATTCCTTTATTTCTATACTTTTCTTCAATAAAAAAACGATATAAATATATTTCATTTTTATAGTCTTTGATTCCAATAAATCCAACCATAGTATTTTCGAGCATAATTTTGTAATATTTTTCATTTTCCTGGAATTTTAGTTCTTCTGGTCTAATAATTTTTAATTGATAAATTGGGTCTACTGTATTATGGTGTTTCCATTCTTCTATAATCCATTGTCTAAAATAATTATTTTCTTCTTTTTCTAATCTTACTTTTTCTAATTCCATATTATTTTTTCCTTTTCTTTTAGTTCATCTTTTTTATAAAATCTACTAAATAAACAAATATATTTTACACAAATATAAATCTCCATTAACATTTTAACATAAACATAATAATTTACAACAATTATTTTGTTTTTTTATAATTTCATTAACATTATCTATATTTGTTATATTTATTCTAATGAAATTTTGTATTTCTTTACTCGAAAAGTAGCTTTACTATTTATTCATTTCTAAACATCCTCTCCACTAATTTTGTATCTATATCTTCTTTGTCTTTTGCTATAATTTTGTTATCAAACTTATCAATAATAAAAGCTTTATGATTACACTCTTCTAATATTTGATAAATTCTATTCAACATTATTAGTAAATAGAATTTTATTTAATTCTATTTACTAATTGAAAATAAAAAAGAGTGAAAATATAACTTTTATAGTATAACATTTACTACTTATGACAAATTAAATTTTTTTACAATAAATAGTTGCATTTTCTCAAAAATAGTGTATAATAATATTAACAAAACAAAAGCTTAATGGTTGCTTTTGTACACGAATATCACCTCCCTCCATTGGGGATTTTGGTAACAAATGAATTATACAATTATTTTTGTAAGTTGTAAATGAAAAAAAGTAAATTTTTGTAAAAATATGTACTACTTTAAAAGCATTATTTCTAAGGCATTTTAAGGTAGTAATTTTTTGTCTACATTTTTAGATATAAAGGTATATAGAAAAGATATAATAATTAAAATAAAAAGATTTTGAAGGCAAATTAATAAAGGAGAATTAATAAAATTGGCAATGTAAATTTTAAAGGGTTATGGATTCCTTTTGAAATATTAATAGATCACAAATTAAGTGATAAAGAAAAAATAATACTATCAATCATTATGTATTTTAGTACAGAAAATGGATATTGTATTGTTAGTAACCAATATTTAAGTAACTTATTAAATATTAGTAAAAATCAAATTTACACAACATTTTCTATATTCCCAGAGATACATCATATATTGTGCTACCTTACTAGTTCAAAACAAAGTACCTATTAAGGATATTCAAATTTGGTTAGGTCATTCTAATATATACAAACTACTATGATTTATACACATATGGACGAAACAAATAAAGAAGGATTGAAACAAATCCAAGCAATAGAAAAAGCTGTTGTAAATGTCTAGCCAACTTCACAACAACTCTAATCTATGTGTTAGGAAAATCTATACATTTTGTTAGAAAATTTATAGATTTTTCTAAATATTCTTTTTTTCTGAAAGGTCTTATACCTTAAGTGGTGCGGATGAAAGGACTCGAACCTTCACGTCATGGACACTGGTTCCTAAGACCAGCGCGTCTACCAATTCCGCCACATCCGCATATTTACTTAACAATAGATATGATAGCATATTTAAACTTTCATTGTCAAGTACTTTTCTATATTTTTTCTAAATAAAATATAGAATCATGCCACCTATAACAGATATAAAAAGCCCTAATATTTTTAATCCTAAAGAAGCCTCATTTTGGTCTCCAAACCCAAAAAATTTCTTAGTTATTATTCTTGCATCATATATTAAAATAATACCTACTAATATTAATATTGCTCCTATTACACCCATAATTGCTTCTAACATATCAATCAACTTCCTTTTCACTACTTCTTTTTAATATTAATATGTTTTTAATAAAAAGTCAATACCAAAAAAAATTAAAAAGTAGCTCTTAATTATTCTTACAAGAATTATTAGAGCTACCTTTATAAGTATTTTTAGTAAATAATTGTATTTAACTCTTTAATACAATTATTTACAACTTCTTCTAAAAGAACTAGCTGTTCTTCTAATGTTCCACTTTGTCTCTTTTTATTAAAACAAAGCTTATATATAACTTTTACTAGTTCTTTTATCTCAAACCCTTCTCTTTTGGCTATATGAGTTATAACCTCTTTGAAGGTATGTGTTTTTTTCATATTTTGCCTAATTACTACTTGACAAAATACCGACTCACCTACACTATCAAGATTTGTCCCTTCATTAATTATCCGCATTTCTATCAATGATTTTATGCGAATTTCTGTTATAATATTTTGAACAAATACAAAAACTACTTTATGAGAATTTGTTTTTTCCCACTTTCTTGTGTTTAAGTTTTGCAATGCCTCCTTCATTTTCAAAAAGCATTCTTTTTGACTTTCCAATTTCATTGGAGAGTTGTTAAAAGCTATCTCTCTTAATTCTCTCATTTTTAATGAAGGGTCTTTCAATTTACAGATGATTACTATTTCCAATAATCTTCTACCTATGGAATCTTCTATAACTCCAGATTTCCGCATTAGATATCTTATTTCTCCAATTGCTTTTGTTTTCTCCATGTTTTTAAGAATCTCCAAACACATAATACTTCCTCCTTATTAAGGGATATACTCCCTTTTTATTTATTCTACAATTTTGTAGTCTAATTATTTTATCATACTTTACATAACAAATCAAGTTTACCATTTATTAACAATTGGTTTTACTATATAAAAAGTTATTTTTAATTTTTCATAAAAAAAATCATATAGAGATATCTCTATACAATTTAAATTTCAATCCTTTTCATAAACTTATCTTTAATCAATTCTTTAAGTAATACATTTTTATCTTTTTCTAATTTTACATCATCTTCTAATATTTTATGAGCTATCATTTGAACTAGTTTTAATATTTGTATATCTTCAAAAAGATTTGCTATTTTAAATTCTGGAAGTCCATGTTGCATAGTTCCAAAAAAATCTCCTGCACCTCTTAATTCTAAATCTTTTTCAGAAATTATAAAACCATCATTAGTCTCACACATTACCTTCATTCTCTCTTTTAAAACTTTACCCTTACCTTCATATTTTAAAATACAAAATGACTTATATTCCCCTCTTCCAACTCTTCCACGTAATTGATGGAGTTGTGCTAAGCCAAACCTTTCAGCATTTTCTATAACCATAATACTTGAATTTGGAACATCTACTCCAACTTCTATTACTGTAGTAGATATCAATATATCAATTTCAGCTCTTTTAAATCTAGCCATAATTTCATCTTTTTCTTTTTGTTTCATTTTTCCATGAATATATTCTACTCTATATTCCAGAAATATCTTTTTACTATATTCTTCATACACTTTCTCAACTGATTTCAAATCAAGTTCTTCATTTTCTTCAACAAGTGGACACACAATATATGCTTGTCTACCTTCTTTAATTTGTTCTAGTATAAAATTATTAATTCTTTCAGTCATATTTTTGTTAACAGCAAATGTATCAATAGATTTTCTATTTGGTGGTAATTCATCAATAATAGATATATCCAAATCTCCATATAATATTAAAGCAAGAGTTCTTGGAATTGGTGTTGCAGTCATAACTATTACATCTGGATTTTGACCTTTTTTAGATATTTTTGTTCTTTGTTTTACTCCAAATCTATGTTGTTCATCTGTAACTACTAATCCTAAATTTTTAAAAATAACATTATCTTCAAGTATAGCATGAGTTCCAATTAAAATATCTATTTCTCCATCTTCCAACTTTTTAAGTAACTCTTCTTTTTTCTTTTTAGTTATCCCTGAAATTAATAACTCACACTTAATATTTAATCCATCTAACATGTTTTTAAAATTTTCATAATGCTGAGTTGCTAAAATTGCAGTAGGAGCCATAATTGCTACTTGGTATCCACATTTTACTGCCTTATATGCAGCACAAATTGCAACAACTGTTTTTCCGTGAACCAACATCACCTTGTAATAATCTATTCATTGGAGTTTTAGCTTCCATATTATTATCTATTTCTTCAAGAACTCTTGTCTGTGCTTTAGTTAACTTGAAAGGCAGTTTGTTAATTACATCTGACATTTTTACCTCTTCAAAAAAAGATATTCCTATATCTTCATAAGTATAGCTATTTTTTAATTGCAATAAAGCAAGTTGTGTTGTTAAAAGCTCTTCAAAAACTAATCTTTTTCTAGCTTTATTAAAATTATCAAATTCCTCTGGAAAATGAATTTGTTTAATTGCTTCATTTATATCATACAATCTATATTCTTCAATCAGATACTCAGGCAATGTTTCTTCTAATTTATCCTCTACATCTAATAACCCACTTTCAATTATCTTTCTAATTACATTTTGTGATAACTGATAAGTTAAAGGATAAAGAGGTACTATTTTTCCAGTATTAGATTTTTTTTCTTCATTATCAAACACTGGTGATGTCATACTAATTTTTCCAAACATATTATTTACTTTTCCAAAAAACTTATATGTATTCCCCTCTTTAAATACATTTTTTAAATAACTTTGATTAAACCATGTAATAGTTGCAAGACCTGTTTCGTCCTGAATTATTAACTTTTGCATAGTTTTACCCTTTATTCTAGTATCTGTAATTTTTGTAGTTACAATTCCTTCTATTAAAGTATCTTCTCCATCTATACATTCAATAATATTTTTAGGTTTACTTCTATCTTCATAAGTCCTTGGATAATATGTAATTAAATCTTTCAAAGTATGAATCCCTATTTTATTTAATAACTTAACCCTATTTGGACCTACTCCTTTAATATATTTTACATCTTTTTCTAAATCAATCATTTATATCACCTTCCATTAAAGGGATTTTAAGCCTATTTTTCCTAAAACCCCTTTTATGCTTTATTTAATTTTCAATAACTTAAAATCTAATCCATCAGCACTCACTAATTTAAAATAGATACCAAAATATTCACCTTCAACTGCATCTTTTATTGATGAACTATGTAAATGAGCATAATAGCATTTTTTTATATCATATTTTTTCATAATTTCTATAAAAGCATTTGATTCTACTTTAGCTACATTAAAATTTGTAATTGGTGGATAATGCATAAAACAAATAATTTCTTTGTCAGTACTCCCTTTTATTTTAACCGCTTCTTTTAAAGATAATTCTAATCTTTGCACTTCTCTTGCTAAAATCTTCTTATTATCTCCCTCTTCATTATTACTCCATCCTCTAGCACCTGCAATAATTGAATCTTCATATTCATATGCAGTATTGAATATGAAATCAATATTTTTAAATTCTTTTTCATTTATAAAATTTTTCATACTTTTTAAAGTAGTCCACCAATAATCATGATTACCTTTTAGTAACACTTTCTTTCCTGGTAGTGAATTAATATATTCAAAATCTTTATCAGTACTTTTCAAATATGTAGACCATGAAAAATCACCTGGCAATATAACTAAATCATCTTGCTTTACTTTTTTTATCCAATCTTCTCTAATTTTTTCTTCATGACCTTCCCAGTTATCACCAAATATACTCATTGGCTTATTTTCATTAAAAGACAAATGAAGGTCCCCTATTGTATAAATTGACATCTATTTCTCCTATCCACTTTTTTAAGTTTTTTTACACTTTTTTTAGTTTAACTTTAAATTTGGTACTGCATTTAAACTAAGGTTATTTCTTTTTCCTGATATATAGTTATAGTATCCACTAGAAGCTATCATTGCTGCATTATCTGTACAAAGTCTTAGTTCTGGCATAAATACTTTAATTCCTTTTTCTTCTAAATCCATAAATTCTTTTCGAATATAGCTATTAGCAGAAACTCCTCCTGCTAGTGCAATTGTTTTTATCCCTGTTTTTTCAATAGCTTTTTCTACATTTTCCATCAAAGTTTCTGTAACTGTTTTTTGAAAACTAGCACATAAATCAGCTTTATTTATATCTTTAGTTTTATGATTTAAATTTATAACAGCTGTTTTTATTCCACTAAAACTAAAGTCTAATGAATTGTCTTCAAAATGTGTTTTAGGTAACTTAAATACTGGTTCTCCTTGTTTTGCCAAATTATCTACCTTTGGCCCTCCTGGATAACCAAGCCCTACTACTCTTGCTACTTTGTCAAATGCTTCTCCTATTGCATCATCTCTAGTTTTCCCTAAAAGTTCACATTTTGTATAATCTTCTACTTTAATTATTCCGAGTATTTCCTCCGAGACATCATAACACATATAAATGGAGGTTTTAAATCTTGATATGTAAGATAATTAGAAGCAATATGTCCTTCTATATGATTTACTCCAACTAATGGTTTATTTATAGCAAAACTTAAAGATTTAGCATATGATAATCCAACTAAAAGGGCTCCTACTAAACCGTGGACCATATGTTGGGCATATTGCTGTAATATCTTCAAAACTTATATTTGCTTCTTCTAATGCTTTTTTAGTTACTCTTGATATTGCTTCTATATGATTTCTTGAAGCTATTTCAGGTACCACTCCACCATATTTTTCATGAATTGGTATTTGTGTATCTATAATATTTGATAATATTTGTCTACCATTTTTAACCACTGCTACAGATGTTTCATCACAACTTGTCTCTATTCCAAGTGTTATTATATCTTTTTCCATTTTCTAAATTACCCTTCTTATTTTTCTTCCACTTTTTCAGCTATTTCTATAAATTGTTCGATATTGTTATTATATATTTCTAATAATTCATCTGAATAACCATATACCACTTTTTTTAAGTCTTTTTGTAATATTTCTATTGTTTCATTAGCTTTTTTCTCATTTTTTTGAACTACATTAACCATTTTTTTATTTTTAAATTTCAAGGCAATTGCATATGATTTACCTGTTGGAATACCATTTGTTCTATGTTGTGTTATTGCTTTATATATCCATATTAAATCTTCTGATGGTATAACTTCAAATTTTGAAAATCTTTTTGATACTATCCATTTTTTTGTGATTTTTGTTCTTTTATTATTATATATATATTCTTCTTTTGAAAAATCCTCTGAAACACTTTCATTTACCCAATCAGAATCTTTAGTATCATTTATTTTCATTTTTATATATTGTTTACTTTTTGTATAATCTATAATATCTCTTATTGATAATATTATGGTATATATAAAATATATTACTGCAATTATCCCTATTGCTGTTACTATTTGTTTTAATAACCTATTTGAATCAATATCTAACATATATGGTGATATATAGTTACTTGCTTCTGTAATACTTATTTCTTGTGTTTCACTTATTTCTCTAATAATTCTATTTAATATTTCTTTTTCCTCTGCATTTGGTGTTATTACTTCTGCTTTTATCTTATAATTTGAATAACTTTCTTGTTCCATATTTTTATTAGCCCTAACAATTATATAACCATCTTCTTTATACATAATATAATATTTATTTGTTATTTTATTGTTTTCATACATTACATATCCAGTATCCAATAATTCTTCTGCATTAGTTTCTACATATATACTTTTGCCACTATATATTTTTTCCATCTCTTCTAATATACCAAACTCTTCTCCTTTTATATATAGATTAAATAATGAATGATTGAATATATAAAATACATAAATTAATATTGCAATTACTATAGTGCTTCCTATTATTTTATTTTTAGATATTCTTTTTATTTCTTTTTTTGCTAAATTATATTCCATCTGTTTTCTCCATTTTTTATTTTTAATTATATTTTTTATATTAAAATCACAAAAAAGAATTTAAGAACTTAAGATGTCCTAAATCCCCTTTTATTTCTAAACACCTATTATGAACCTTGCCATTAACATTATAGCATTTGATACAATATCTATAGCTGGTGATATTATCATACTAGCTATTCCTGTAATCCAAATAACTACAAATATTATATGAAAAATTTGCTCATTACTACTAAACCATTGTTTTGCATTATATGGTAAAAATGGTAATAATATTTTAGATCCATCTAATGGTGGAAGAGGTATTAAATTAAATACTCCAAGACCTACATTAATAACTGCTGTCATTTGTATCAAAGTCATTACAACAACTCCTGTTGTTGATATTAAAAACTCAGTTTCTGCAAATTTATAAATTAGGCAATATATAATAGAAAATATAATGGCTAGTATAAAATTCATAAGTGGTCCTGCAAAAGATACTATTGCTTGTCCTACCTCCATTGAAACTTTTCTTGTATAATTTCTTGGATTAACTTCCACAGGTTTCCCCCAACCAAATCCTGCAAATACAAGTAAAAATGTTCCTACTGGATCTAAATGGTCCAGTGGATTTAAACTAAGTCTACCTTGGTTTTTAGCAGTATTGTCTCCTAGTTTATATGCTGCAATTCCATGAGCAAACTCATGAAATGTAATAGCAATTAATACTCCTGGTAGACTAAGTAATAGTCCTAATAATGCTCCTTCTGTACTTGCATATTGTGTTATATTCATAATAACTAAAATTCCTAATATAACATACATAATTCTTTTGTCTGATGAAAAATTAAACATACTATTTTCTCCTCTTTTCATATGTGATTTTTATATTTTAATAGTTTAAACTATTATATACATCCCTTATAATTTCAAATCTTAATTTAATTATATTTTTATAAAATTCTTTTCGAATGTTTGACATACATTCTATTTTTTCAATAAATTCATATATTTTTTCTATATTTATATTTTTAAATATTCTACAAATTGCTTGATTACATTCTTTATTCTTAATAGATTTGATATATTCCATATAATTTATTTTTTTACCATTTTCTTTTATACAAGAATAGCAATTTATAGCTAAGTTTTTTAATTCCACTTCACTTATTTTTTTCATTTGTACATCTTCAAGCATAGGATTTAAACATGAACCACAATCATATATTGGTGAAAATCTCATTTCATTTGTCTTTGTGTTTAATAATATCCCCCAATTTCCATTATGCCTATCTGTATTTCCAATTAAACTATCAATAACAAACATATCCCAAAATTTATCTTTTATATCAATTGAATTTATTATTTTACTTTCTTCTATTATTTCAATAATATCTTCTAATTCCATTTCAATCTTTTTATTTGGATTTATACTTAATAATAAACTTTCAAATTCATATAAAATCTCATAATCACTTGTAAAATCCTCACAACCACATACTATTTTTTCTTGCTCTTTATATCTATATATCCCCAAAATCGTATTTTGTGTTTCAAAACCTACTATTTTAAATATATTACTTCCTATATATTCTGAAAATGCATTATTAATATATGACATATTTTTATTCTTTTCTATCACTGGATCTGTAAACTTCACTAAATATTTTTTCCCTTCATATATTAAAGTCTTCTTTTTTTCAGATCCCTTATACTTATTTAATTCTTCCATACATTCTGTAAAATCTACCATTTATTACCTCCATAGTTATAATTTAATCAACCTCTTCTTCTACTTGTTTTATTATTGATATATAATTTAATAACTTTTCTTCAACTCTCATTTGACATTTCTCAAAAATATCAACTAATGAATCTATATTTTCTGTTGATTGCGCTTCATATAAAGCGTCTTTATATTCTTTATTATACACTTCGTCAATAGCAATTAAATCTATAGAATTTTCTATACATTGCCTTAATATAATTAATCTTCCAATTCTTCCATTTCCATCTTGAAATGGGTGTATATGTTCAAATCTTTTATGAAAATCTGCTATAGCATAAATATCTTTTTTACTGTCTTTCCAGTCTTCAAATAAATTAAACATGCTATTTTCTACTAAATGTGGTTCACATAGTTTTAAATCTGTTCTTAAAAGCATATTTGAATATTTTTTCCATTTACCAATATTATCTATTTCATCATCTACAGTTCCTTTTTTTAATACTCTATGCCATTCCCATAATAAATATTTATCAAATGGGTCTTTCAAAGTATTTATAACAATATCAAATAATTCAAGTGAATTTTTCGTCTCTATAATATCATCTAAATAATGTTCTCCAATAACCTTCCTTTGTTCTAGAAAGTCTATTAAATTTTCCTTGCTAAATGTACTTCCTTCAAGTTTATTTGAATGATATAAATACTCTATTTTTATATCATCATATACTGAATTTTTTATTTTTGATAATTTTTGTATTGTGTTAATAGATATTTTCATATCTTCCTCCTTATTTTATAAACTTCAATGCTTTTAATAATTTTCTATAATTATATCATGACTATTGTGCAACTGTCTATACTTTTTAGACATGTTGATATAAGTGATTTCCCTTGTTTTTATATTCATAAAACCAAAAAAATTTTACCATAAAAATAAATACTTTCTGTTTGCACTTTCCTATAACTAAAAAAGTCCTACCATAAAATTAATTTACAATAGGACTAAATAAGAATGACTCAGAATTTCTTTAACCTATTCTGAAGATACTCCTACTAATCTTTACAAATTATAATTTATCAATTAGTACATTTTACCTTTACTTATGATTATAAATTCTGTTATGCTATCTGCAACTTTCTCAATATTAGCAATATCTATGATATCTATAACATCTTTTTGTGTATGAAAAATCTCTTTAATTATTTCAACATCCTGTGTTATAGGCATGCTTGTAATGTTATTTATTAAGAAAGAACGATTATCACTCATTACTCCAAATGAATATTCCATATATGGAATACCATGTTCTGAAAACACCTCTAATAATTCTTGATTTAATACTTTACTATGCTCACCCATGCTATTAGTTAAATTAAACATATATGACACATCTTTAAGTCCAATACTATCAATGTTAATATTGTATATTTCACTATAATACTCTTGCACTTTTGGCACAAATGCAGCTGAGCCTTTCAATCCAATTTCTTCTTCATTAAATGCTACAAAAAGAATATCTGTTTCTGGTTGTTCCTCTAATTCCAATAAATTAGTAGCTATTCGAAGCATTGCAGCAACTCCTGAAGCATTGTCCAATGCTCCTTGTGTAAAACTTTCTCCTTCATTAAATATACCATCAAAATGAGCTGTAATAACAATAGCCTTTGTTTTATCTTTACCTTCAATAACTCCAACAACATTGCTAGCATTGTCATAATATGGATGTTCATATGAATTTGCATCCCACTTACTAAGTCCAATACTTTCAAAAGTTTCAACTAAATATAAAGTAGCTAAAAGATTTCCTTCAGTTCCATTAATACGTCCTGCATATTTATCATCAGTCAATTCTAACATAATTTGCTCTACTATATTATAATTATTACTTTTGATCAATTGCAATAATTCATTTTCATTTAATTGTGGTTTCTGTAATTGATTATAGCCTAAATATGTAATAAGTATTATTGTAATTATAATCAATAAGATAAATAAATATTTTGTTATTTTTCTCATATACTTCTCTCTTTCTTAACTTACTATTTTTCTAACAAACTATATTATTGTCTTTCTATTGTTCTTCACAAGCATTTACAATGTTATTTACATATTGCCAATACATACTTGATTTACTATTATCATTATAATTACTTGTAAATGTAACTATAAGATTAATTTTGGGTACAACAAAAATAAATTGATTTCCATGCCCTTGTGCAAAATATGATTCATATTTTTGTTCTCCAAAAGTTCTTACCCACCATTGATAGCCATAATTCGCTGTTCCTGATCTTCTATTAAATTTTAATGTTGTAGCTTCATTTATCCAATTTGATGAAACAATTTGTTCTCCTTCCCATACTCCATTATTCAAATAAAGCATAGCAAATTTTGCCATATCATGAGCATTTAAACTATATCCATTTCCACCATCTGATATTCCTTGTTCATCTTCTCTGCATTCTACACTTTTAATTCCAATAGGTTCAAATAGATATTTTTTTCCAAATTCATCAAGTTTCATACCAGTTGCTTTTTGGATAATAGCTGACAATAAATGTGTATTACCTGTTGAATAGCTAAAAGTTGTTCCAGGATTTGATGTAACTTGATTATTTAAAATGTAATCAATCCAATTTTCTGATGCTCTCCATTCACGCCAATTATCATCAACTGCTTGTATCCCTGATGTATTAGTTAACAAATCTTTTATTGTAATTTGTTTCCATTGTTCACTATTTTTATCTAATATTTCTGGAAAATAATTTGATATTGGAATATCTACATTTTCTATATATCCCTTATCAATAGCTATTCCAACTAAAGTGCTTGTTATGCTTTTAGAGCATGAATTTATATTGTATACACTATCTTGGTTATATCCTTCTTTATAATATTCATTTATTATTTTTCCATTTTTTATAACAACTGTAGAAGTTATTAAAGTAGAAGAAATAGAATTGTTAAATTGCTCCAAAATAGCAATATCAACATTATTGTTTTCAGGTGTGTCATATTTCCATTCAAAATCACCAATATTTTTATTCTCATCATAATTTAAAATTTCATTATCTTCATTTACATTTTCTACCACACTCTCTGATTTTGTACTATTATTTCTGTTAACAATAAATACAATAGTTAATAAAAATAATATCATTATTATAAAAATAAATTTAAATACCTTATTTTTCATCTATAACCTTTCTTTAGTTAAATATTTTTACTATTTTTTTGCACAATTACATGCTAGATTAATACAATCACAATTTAAATTATATCCGATTGCACATTCATCAGTACAGGTACATTTTTCTGGAATTTCAGTTTCAAATTCATAAGCACATACACCTGTTCTTGGTGAATTAACAATTTTCATTATAGCCTCTTCTTCACAACTATGACTAGATAAACATTTTTCACACATTGTATCATAACAATACGCACAAACATTATTTGCAATTTCTCCACAATCACATTCATAAACATGTTTTACATTTCTAATTGCTAACTCTATTTTTTTATTCTTTTTCCCATAAAATTGAGATACAACAGATATTTTAAGCTCAGTAGTTGAACCAAAATCATATTCATGCTCAAAAATATCTCCCACTCCTAGTAATTTATCTAATTTAATTTTCATATTATAATCATTATAATCAGGATCTTGATAACTTGAATACATATTTCCATGTATAGTAAATACGCTAATATGTCCACAACACTCTAACCATATATCTCTTAAGAAATTATCCAAATTTTCTAATGTAGCTTTTTTATTTATATCTAAATACAAATAATAATCTTTACTTCCTTCAATTTTTAATGTAAAATAAGCTTCTTTCTCTTCAGTATTTTTATAATAATTATGTCTTTTTTCACATTTTTCCAAATGTCTTAAACTAGAAATTTTATTAAATTCTTCTCCACAAAAATAACATTTTGCTATTCTTTTTACATTACTCATACATTTTTCATCCACTCTTTCTTTACTAATTTTATCTTAACTCAGAAACCCTAAACATATGGTTATTTTCATTATCCTATCATAAAAATAAATTATTTACAATCAAGTAAAAAAATTGTACCAAAAAAATTAAAAAAGACCAATTAAAAAAGTTTAGGTAGAAAATTTCTAACTTTTACTATCTAAACTTTTAATATTTTTAGCCTTTATTTTTTAGTTTAATTTATACCTTATTAAAATTAATTAATAATCATTATAATTATTCTTCAATTCCTTCTAAAAAAAATTCACACATTTTTCCATAATTATCTTGACTATTTAAACAAGTATCAATTAAATATCCTTTTTCGTTATTTATTTGATATTCTTTCATTCCTCTTATATAAAAGTCTTTATTACGATCTTCAATAAAAAATGGAATTATATTATTTACTAGACATTCTCTAAATATAATCATTCTACCTACTCTTCCATTTCCATCTTGAAAAGGGTGAATTGTCTCAAATTTAACATGAAACTCTATGATATTTTCTATATTTTTTTTATCTATAGCATTATACCATTGTAATAATTTTTTCACATCATTATCTACTTCATTTGGTGCTGAAGTAATGATATTTCCAACATAATTTTTAAGTTTTTTATAATCTCCCACATTAAACCATTTTTTCTCTTCATCAGTTAATGTTCCATCCTTTAATATAAAATGATATTTTTTAATAATACTTTCATTTAGTGGTTCATTAATAGTGTCTAACATATATTTAAAAAGTGAAAAATGATTTTTGGTTTCATTCATATCTTTTAAAACAAGAACTTTATCTTCACTTGCCAAAATTGTTCCTGTATCATAAATACTCGATGTTTCTTCAGATGTTATAGTTGAACCTTCTATATGATTTGTATTATATGCAAAATCAACTTGTGTTTTATGATACAAATTACCTGATAAATTCATCTTTCTTTGTTCAATTAATGCTTTTTTTATTGTTTCTATTTTCACTCCCATATACTCACCTACTATATATTTTTTATAATAATATCATATTTTACATTATTTTTCTATTTTTCCTAGGGCAATTTCATCAATTTTTCTCTATTGTTGGATTGTGTATTACTTATAGTTTCATCATTTTTCTTTTTCTTCAAAATATCATCTATCAAAGTCTTGTCCCTCTATTCCTTTACTTGCGTTTAGTTTGTCTAATATTCCTTTTCTCTGCCCTTTCATTACTTCATATATTGCTCCCATATCTTCTCCTAAACATTCTTCTACAAACCATTGTACTGCTCTTTCGTCAGAAGTATTACTTCTTAATACTTCTCCAAGTGCATACAGTCTGTCATCTATGTTTGGAAAATGCTCTGCTTGATATTTTCCTGCCTCTACTAATTCCATTTTGATCTTTGGCCTTTGTAACATATCAAATACACTTGCTGCTAAATCTCTACCTATCATTTTCTCTAATCTTTCTCTTGATGGTATTGCACCTCTTTCTTCTGCTGCATATACTGCTCTTGATACATATTCCCATCTTCTTGGATCTAGTGGTGGTTCTGTTCCATTCATTTCTTTGTCATATTCTGAATACATACATTCTCCACCATGACTTACACAAAATGCTAGTATTGATGGGTGAATATTTAGTTTTCCTGTCCCAGAATTTGTTTCTAATGCCCATTCTTGCCACGTTTCCATGTCTAGTGGTATTTCTATATGTGATACAAATCTTCTTCTTAATGGCTCTGGTAGTTCGTTTCCATTTACATCTGTTCTTACTGCTGATGATTCTTCTGCTCTGTTTCCTGCTGCTACTACTACACAATTACTTGGTAATGCCCATTTGTTTCCTGATACGCATCTTTGCCCTATTATGTCCCATACTAACGTTTTTGTTGTGTCTTTTACATTTGTTAACTCATCTATAAATAGTACGTGTTGTTTTCCATCTTTACATTTTTCACATAGTGATTTATACCATTCTGGTGGATATACCATGCCTGGTTCTCCGTTTGGTTCTTTTCCTCCTACTACTTCTTCTGGTAACATTCCGTCTCGTAATATTATTGATGTGTATTCTGGATCTATTTCTGCTATTCTTCTTGTTTTTCCTACTCCACTTTTCCCCCATAACATTGTTGGGGTTCCTTCTTCTATGTTTCTTTTTAGTATTTCTTTTATTGTTGTATCTTCTTCTATTTTTAGTTTGTTATATTCAAATAAGTCGTTTTCTGTATCTTCATTTCTAGCTTCTTGTGATACAAAAGAAACTCCGTCTATTCTGTGTTCTGCTTGGTTCTATATCTTTTTCAAATACTTCGTCTAGGTATTTTTTCTGTCTTGTTTTTGAGAAGTCTCCATCATATTTTTCACCTTTGTCTAGCATTTGTATTCCTGAATACAGCCCATTTATTGATAGTGGTATTCCTGTTTTTTCGTCTACTGCCCATGTTACTGGTTCTACTTCTAGCCAGACTGCATCTCCATTTTTTCTGGATTGCCCATCTGAAAGTGGTGTGTTGTCGTCTTCTGTAAATGCGTAGCATTCAATTCTTACATATCTTTTTCCATTTTGTTCATATTCTTCATAACTTTTTGGGCTGTATGTTTCGTCATTTTCATTCCATTTATGTGTATCAAATGTGTATGTTTTTCCTGTTTTTGTTAGTCTCCTTAAATCTCTTTCTAACGTGTTGCTTGTAGAATCACTTACTACGTTTGTTGGGTATTCTCCATATATAATTTCGTACCAACCTTTACCCCTCACTCCTGTTCGGGGAGATGTTTGGATTTTTGAGAACAGAAGCAAAGCAGGGCGCACCAAACCAGCACGTCTACTAGTACCCTCCAACCACGCGAACCATCCTTACCTACACTGCGAACGTCACCATCACCGTCAGAGCTGGAAGTGATCCACCATGCAGATCCACCAATAGGCGAATTATATAAATCATAATTTAATCCCCCTAATATTATAACTAAATCATTAGGGTGGCAATATATTCCTTTTTCCTTTAAATATGCATGTTGTTCATTATCCCATATTTGTTCCTCTTTTAAGATTGTATTATTTCCCATATTTAATTTCCTCCAATTATGCTCCTTAACCTTATAGAGAATAAATTAAACTTATCGCTATAAGGCATAAGCATTTTTCATCTTAAATCTCCTGTGTTCGCTTATTGCAAATGCAAGTTTAACTTCTGCAGTATCTTGTATGCTATTTCTGTTAGCTATAACATGTTCAACAGTCTTATGAATACTTAATTTTTTTCTGCTTATTTCTCCCATATTTTACTTCATCTATTATATTAAACATTCAAGTCTTTTCATTAAATCTTTATTATAAATATGTGACAGTAAGATATTGGGCATAGAATTATCTTCTAATTAATTCCAACTATCTTAATTTGAAATGGCTATGTATAATAATTATTCTTCAGTTATTTTTACTAAAATAATGATATATTTGCTTTTATATTTTTTGTAATACTCTTTTAAATCTTGTTCTTTTATTGTGAAAATTACTTTTCCTGTTTCTTCTAATTTTACATATATATTTATATCTGTAACAATTTCTTCTGCTTCTAATTCTATTATATCTTTTGATAGTAATTCTTTATCATTTGCATATATTTTAATTAGTGCTTTTTCTGTATATTTAAAATTTTGCTTTAAGTTAGTTTCTATTGTTTCTGTATCTTTTGTATTTGTAATTTCAAATTCTCCATTAGATGTTATATAACCTTTTAAAATAATTTCTATATCCATGACTTAATCCTCCTGTAAATTATTCTATATTAATTACTTTAACTTTTCTAATGTGTAAACTTAAATTTTTTGTCTAAATAAAAAACAGATTTCAAAAACCTGGTTTTTGTACTGCTAAAGTACTGCTACCAGACTAAATTTATTAGAATTCATTAAAATTCACTATTTTTTTGTATTTATTTCTTAATCTCTATATCTCTTGATATTAGCACTTTAAGTGGTTATTAGAACTCATTAAAACTTATTAGAAAATACTTATTGTTCTAGTTCAAAGGTTTCATTGTTGGAAATAACAATACATCCCTAATTGATACAGAATCTGTTAATAACATAATTAATCTATCAATTCCAATACCAAGTCCACCTGTTGGAGGCATTCCATATTCTAGTGCTTGAACAAAATCTTCATCCATCATGTTCGCTTCTTCATCTCCTGCATCTCTTTGCTCAACTTGTTTTTTAAATCTTTCATATTGGTCTATTGGATCATTTAACTCAGAATATGCATTTCCATACTCACGCCCACCAATAAATAATTCAAATCTTTCTGTTAGTCTTGAATCTGATGGCTTTTTCTTTGTAAGTGGTGATACTTCAACTGGATAATCTATTATAAATGTTGGTTGAATTAATGTTTCTTCTACAAATTCTTCGAAGAATAAATTAATTATATAACCTCTTTGTTTTTTACTTTTTTCCAGTTCAACACCTTTTTCTTTAGCAACTGCAATTGCTTCTTCATCAGTTGTAATTTCATTAAAATCTATTTCAGTTACTTCTTTTATAGAATCTATCATAGTAATTCTTTTCCAAGATGGTGTTAAATCTATTTCTTGACCTTGATATACTATTTTTGTATCTCCACATACTTTTTTAGCAGTTCTTGAAATAATTTCTTCTGTTATATTCATCATGTCATTATAATCATTATATGAAGCATATAATTCCATCATAGTAAATTCTGGATTGTGTCTTATATCCATACCCTCATTTCTAAACATTCTACCTATTTCATATACTTTATCAAAACCACCAACAATTAATCTTTTTAAATATAATTCTGGTGCAATTCTTAAATACATATCTAAACCTAATGAATTATGATGAGTTATAAATGGTTTAGCAATTGCTCCACCTGCTATTGTATTTAAAAGTGGTGTTTCAACTTCTAAAAATCCTTTTTCATCTAATATATTTCTAATTTCTTTTAATATTTGTGTTCTTTTAACAAATGTGTCTTTTACTTCTGGATTTACAATTAAATCTAAATATCTTTGACGATAACGTAAATCTATATCTTTCAGTCCATGAAATTTTTCAGGAAGTGGTCTTAAAGATTTAGATAGTAGTATTACTTCTTTTGCATGAATTGATATTTCTTCTGTTCTTGTTTTAAATACAAAACCAGTAATTCCAATAAAATCACCTATATCCCATGTTTTAAATGCTTTATAACTTTCTTCTCCTAAATCATTTATACTAACATAACTTTGAATCTTATCATCACTATCTTGAATAGTACAAAATGATGCTTTCCCCATAATTCTTTTAGCTACTATTCTTCCTGCAACTGTTACATCTTTTTGTTCAAATTTTTCAAAATCTGCTTTTATTTCTCCAGCAGTATTACTTCTATTGAATTTTGTTATTTCAAATGGATCTTTTCCTTCTTGTTGTAGTTCAGTTAATTTATCCCTTCTTATTTGCATTAGATGATTAATATCTAATTCTAAATCTGTTTCTTGGTTATTGCTTTCACTTTCTTTCATGTATTTCTTATCTCCTTTATTTATATTTATAGTTATGGCTAAACACCACTATTTCTTATTTACACTGCATATATTATATAAGAATTAGTGAAAAAAGTAAAGGAGAACTACCTGATTTTATCAAATAATTCTCCTTTTATGTTATTTAGCCTTTATATATATCAACTATTCTGCTGATTCTACTGTTGCTTCTTCTTCTGGAGCTTCATAAGCTTCTAAAATAGCATTTTGAATCATTTCTCTAGTTTCAGCATTAATTGGATGAGCTATATCTTTGAATTCTCCGTTTGGAGTTTTTCTACTTGGCATAGCTATGAATAATCCATTTTGGCTTTCGATAACTTTGATATCATGAATTGCGAATTGATTATCAAATGTTATTGACGCAACAGCTTTCATTCTGTTCTCTGAATTTACTTTTCTTAAACGTACATCTGTGATTTGCATTTTTAATGCACCTGCCTTCCTTAAGTTTTTAAAAATATTTGTACATATATCTTATAGTTATGTACAATTATACTATTCTTCATAAAAAAAGTTTTTCCTTCTTTTTTTTACAATTTTTATGAAATTTTTTATTCTATTTACATATTTTCAATATTACTAATATATCTAATTATTTTGTAACATTTTCAATATTTTTTTAATAAATTATGTTAGTTTATTTTATAATCTTCATTTATTCTCTAAGATACTTATTCTATAAATATTAAAACCATATATTTCCTGGAATTATTTTACCCTAGTTTTTTTACCAAAACTATTGAAATTTTAGCAATATAATTATATAATTTACTTTGTTATTAAAAGGAGTGTTTTTTATGCCAAACATAGATATTATACAAAAATATAAAAATGTACATATGATTGGAATTCGGAGGAGTTAGTATGAGTGGTATTGCAGCTATTCTCACAAACTGGGGATTTCATGTTACAGGTTCTGATAATTCTGATTCTGAAACTGTACAAAACTTAATAAAAAAAGGGATTAATGTTTCTATTGGTCATAACTTAAACAATATTTCATCTTCTGATATTGTTGTTTATTCTGCTGCAATAGCAAAAGATGATCCTGAAATGCTTGAAGCTAAAAGATTAAAAATTCCAACTATCGAAAGAGCTGATTTTTTAGGAAATTTAACTAGATGTTATGAAGACACTATTTGTGTTTCTGGTACTCATGGTAAAACTACTACCACATCTATGATATCTATTTGTTTTTTGGAAGGATTGAAAGATCCAAGTATTCAAGTAGGTGCTTATTTAAAACAAATTGATGGTAATTATATGGTAGGTAATAGTGAACATTTTATAATTGAAGCTTGTGAATATGTAGAAAGTTTTTTAAAATTTACTCCAAAAGCTGAAATTATTTTAAATATTGATAATGATCATTTAGATTATTTTAAGAATTTTGAAAACATAAAAAAAGCTTTTATAAAATATATAAATCTATTGCCAGAAGATGGTTTATTAGTAGTAAATGGTGATGATAATACTTGTTTAGAATTAATAGAAAATACAAAAGTGAAAACTATTACTTATGGTATTACTAATAAAAATACTAATTTTTTTGCTGTTAATATTGTGTTTGATAATGATGGTTTCCCTGAATTTGATGTATATCACAATGATAATTTTTTTGATAGAATAAAACTTTCAGTACCTGGTATGCATAATGTTTTAAATGCTTTATCTTGTATTTCTTTGTGTAATGAATATGATATAGATAAAAATGCTATAAAGTCTGGACTATTAAAGTTTACTGGTGCTCATAGAAGATTTGAATTTAAAGGAAAAATTAACAATTTAGCTAGTGTTTATGATGATTATGCTCATCATCCAACTGAAATTATTGCAACTGCTAAATCTTTGATGAATAAAAAATATAATAAATCGTGGGTTGTATTTCAGCCACACACATATAGTAGGACATCAAACTTATTAGATGATTTTGCTAAAGCTTTACTTAATTTTGATAATATTATAATTTTAGACATTTATGCTGCTAGGGAAAAAAATATTTATGGTATTACTTCTCAAGATTTAGTAAATAAAATTATATCTCTTGGGAAAGAGGCTAAATATATACCAGAATTTGATGATTGTATTTCATATATTAAAGATAATATCAAAGATAATGATATTGTTATGACTCTAGGTGCTGGAACTGTAACTAAAATAGGTTCTATGTTAATTAAATAAATAAAAGAAATATCCATTTATTCTATAAATATTGGGTATTTCTTTTTTCCTTAAATTAAATGTACTGCATATAATGGGACTGATTTTATATTATTCTCAAAACCAAAGTTTTTTGAAGAAATCCTAATAGAATATTTGGGCTTATATTGCTCTACAAAGACTTCTAAGCTCTTTGATTTAGTATTTTTCCCTTTTTTCACTTCAATTGGAATATTAAAACCATCTTTGTTTATCAAAAAATCAACTTCAGCTTTACCTTCAGATGCCCAATAATACAATTCATAACCATTAGACACCAAGTTTGTTGCAATATAATTTTCTATTAAGCCTCCTAAATATATAGAATCAAATATATCTATATTTTCCCATGTAATACCTGCTTTACTACAAAATAAACCTGTATCACTCATATATAATTTAAAGTTTGATAAATCTCTTACCATTTCAAATGGTGCATTACCAACATTTACTTTGTTTGTTTTTACAACCACACCAGCTCTTATTAGCCAATCTATAGATTCTCCAAACAAACTTGCTCTTGCTCCCTTTGATATTAATTTATATTGAAATTTTTTATTTTCTTTTGCTAGTTGTGTTAATATAGAATTATATGTGTTTATCGTTTTTATACTTTGTGATTTATCAGAATATTTACTCATATCTGATGTGTAAGTATTTATTATGAGGCTTTGTGCTTCTTTAAAATCTAATGTTTTTTCAAAATAACTTTTAGTACTAAGTGGCATACCACCAACAATTAAATAACTTTTATACAATTCTATTAAAATATTGTGTAGTTCACTAGAAAGTGGTGTATCATTATCAAATGCTTCTTTTATTTTATCTGCAAATATTGCTTTATCACTAACCATTAAAAATTCTTCAAAATTTAAAGGATACATTGTTTTAGTAAATACTTTACCTACTGGAAAAGAAAAATTTTCTGAATTTATATGCACACCAAGTAATGACCCTGCCCCTATGAGATCAATTTCAGGCATCTGTTCACAAAAATATTTAAGAGATGTTAATGCTCTATTACTTGCTTGTATTTCATCAAAAATAAGAAGTGTATCTTTAGGATTTATTTTCGTATTAAAATACTGTTCTATTTTGAGTATTAATTTTTGTGGACTAATATCATCTATAAACAATTCCTTTAAACCTACATCTTTTTCAAAGTCTAAATATACAGTATTTATATATTCTTTTTTTCCAAATTCTTTTAATATATAAGTTTTTCCAATTTGTCTTGCACCATATAATAATAAAGGCATTTTAGTTTTTACATCCATAGTTTTCCATTTCAATAATTCATTGTATATATTTCTTTTCAAAATTATCACCTCTATTTATAATATACACTATTTTTATAATATTGTCAATTAAATGTTTTTTTCAACACTTTTTCGAACGTAAAAATGTTTTTTTTAACACTTTTCCGAACATAAAAATGTTTTTTTTAACATTTTTTATATTTCACAACTTATTAATGTTTCAAATTATATAAACATTAATAAGTTGTGAAATATAAAAAATTGAAAAAATAAAAAAAGAAAGAGAATACTATAATCATTCCCTATACATATCTATATTCATCTTACTTCTTTTACTTGTTTTAACATAATATCTCCAAAAACAGCATATCCTTCTTCTGGGTTGCTAACTAGTACATGAGTCACAGCACCTATAAATTTTCCGTTTTGAATTATTGGTGAACCTGACATTCCTTGAATTATCCCACCAGTTTTTTCTAATAATCTTTCATCAGTAACTCTTATTTGCATACTTTTATTATCATAATTATTTTGTTTATATATATTTTTAATTTCAATCTCATATTCTTCCACTGTTTGACTATCTAAGCTACATAGTACAATTGCTTTACCTACCTTTATTTCTTCTCTTAAAGCCACTTCCATTTCTCTTGATGTATCAATATTTAAGCTAGATAAATTATCCACCATTCCATATATACCAAATTTACTATTTTTATATATCTTCCCTATATTTTTCTGATTTTCAACTGTACCTTGTATTCTACCAGGATTACCACTCTCACCCTTAGTTATATTTAAAATTCTAGTTGTAACAAATTCTCCTGATGCAATACTAATTAGTTCTTGTGTGTCTATATCAGTAATTCCATGTCCGAAGTGCTCCAAATGTTTTTGTTTCTGGCTCATAAAAAGTTACTGTTCCAACTCCTGCTGCACTATCTCTTACCCATAATCCTAATTTGTATTCATTATCACTAGTTTTTATAGGTTCTATACTACATTCCTTTACTTCATCTTTACTTACATATTTAATATTTATCATTTCTCCATTTGATTGATTAACCGTTTGTATTAGCTCCTTTGTAGAAAAAACTGGTTTATCATTTATTTCAGTTATTGTATCTCCTTCTTCTATTCCAGTATTTTCATATGGCTTATGTTTTTTATTATCTATCCCTTGTATTTCAGACATTCCAACTACTAATACTCCTGTGGTATATAATTTAACTCCAGCCATACTACCTACAGGAATTACAGTTACTTTTTCTAATACATCTACATTTACACTTTTTAACATAATACTATCAAATAAACTTATTTCCAGAGTTTTTTGCCCTGCTTCATCAGTAATAGATTCTCCATAATTAGATGATGCTTCTAATGTATTTGATATATCTTTAATAGTAATCCCAAGTAATGTTTTTAAACTTATATTCTCACCTTCAAAAACAACTAAATTGTCTGGAATAGTTTCAATAGCCAATACATAAGAAAAAATAGTTATCAAAAAAAATACTACTAACAGCTTTATTAATTTATTTTTCATAAAATTCTCCTTTTACAAAATTTTTGCTATTAATAGTATTTCCTTTTTATATTTTCATATTCAGTTATTTTTGCTAATTTCAAATTTTAGCTTTCAGCTTTTAGTTTCTATTCTAAATATTTTTTTACCACTTCTGTATAATCTTTATTAGATTTATACATACTATATCTCTCTCTTCCGAAGAGCTATAAAATATGCTTTTACAACACTTTCTTTAGAAGATTTAATACTTTCCATATATTTATATATATTATTATCATGATTATTTTTCACAACTTCACTCGATTGGCTTATCACACTTGTATAACTTGCTAAAGCTGGTCTTGGGTAATAGTACATAATTGTTCCTGTATTTACATCTATCATAGACTTTCTTTCAAAATCTGTATTTAATGCTCCTGTTACAATATTTGAGTTTGTTAACTCTGATGATATTGCATTATGATACTGATTATCATTTGTTATCATATATATAGAATCTTCATTTACAACTTCTTCATTTTTATTATTATTTATAATAGAATATCCATTATATACTTTACCACCAATATTAAGTCCTTGTAAGAAACTTATAATAGATACATTATTTAATATTTTTTCCCATTCATCTTCTCTTAATCTTGGCATCTGGAAATCTGTTTTAATACCATTTGCATAATTATTATAGTTTGCAATTGCAATTGATAAATTTTTCTCAATTGAATATCTTATAACTTCTAACCTATGTTGATTAAAATTCGAATCTGGTTCTTCTAATGATGTAAAGTCAAACACTCTATTATTTACAAAGTTATTTCCATCTACTGCACTAGTAGTTCTTAAATTTTGTAAAGATGTACTATTAATCCATGATTTGAATTCTGCAGCTTCTTTGTAATAGAAATATGCTGAATTGTTATTTCTGTCAAACTGAGGTTGTCCTCCATGTTTAACTCCATTCATAATATAAAACCATGAATTATTACTTGATTCATAATAATATTTTACTCCATTAACTTTTGTATATGTATACAATCCCATATTTCCTGTATCTGGATCAATTAAAACTTCTTTTAATTCTCCTTCATTTTTATCTATTTTAATACCTCTATAATATACATCACCATTACTTCTAATTTCTACTTCATCTAATAAATATCCATCTTTATAAATTGTTTTTCCATCAACAATACCTTGTATTGTTACATAATTATCTAAACTATATGAAATAACTACATCTACATTACTATTTACATATCTACTACTATAATAGATATATGGCTTTAATCCAGATAATCTTTCATTATTTATATAACTTGGATCAATCTCTTCTGGATAGTTAACATTAGTTAAAGTATTTCTATAAGAAGAATAAATATAGAAACCATCATACATAGTATATACCAATGCTGGTACATAATCTCTTAATACATTTTGATTGTATCCTACCATATTAAAATTAGTAGAAATTGAATTAAAAAATGTATTTACAGATGCTTCAATATCCCTTAACTTTGAGTTAGCTAAGTCAGATGTACTACTATTAATTGTATTTAATTGAAATGCTTTTAATGCATCATATGTACTATTGTTTAATTTTATATCATATGACATTTGTAAATTTAATGTCCTCATTTGATTTTTTGTATATGCATTTAAAAGCATTGATATGGGTAATATTATTATTATAAATATTACTGCTAAGTTTTGTATTTTCATAAACTCATTTCCTTTGTATTTATTAAAAGCTTGTAATATACACATGATATATTACAAGCTAAGCTTAGTTGTTATTTTTTATGTATATGGCATTTATAAATTAAAAAATTTTAATATTTTATACCTTTTACCTACCTGTCCCATTTACTGTGACAACACCAGCATTTTCTGCTGCAATTGAATAAGTATCATTTCCTACTACAGAATAGAAAAAGTTTTTCAATTGTTGTGACAAAGTAGTATTTGTGTTTCTTACACTAGTAGAGAAAATATCTCCCTCTTTTAAAGCTAATGTTTTATTTCTATCTATTAGATCTAGTATTTGTGATGTGTACATAGAATAATAAACATTTTCACCTATTTTTGTTTGTTCAGCTTGAGTTGTTTTCTTTCCTGGATTTTCGTCTAATACTTTTACTTCCATTTCTATATCATAAGTATTTCCTGTTGCATAAATACTTTCTACAAATTTACTATATTTGTCTTCTGTAACCCTTCCTGTAGTTCTAATATTATCCACAAATTCTGCAGTTAAAGTTGCAACTGTTAATTGAGCAACATCGTCTGTTCTGTCAGACATTGTCATTAGTGGAAATACAAACATTAAAACAGCTGCTAAAGCTATTGCAATTATTGTTATTAATGTATCACCCATTTCTTCCTCCTTACAAACACCATACAATAGATGTGTTTATTTTAATTTATATGTTATTACCCTTTTTGTTGTTTTATTTATATTTGGCGTACCTGTTATTCCTTTTGTATCTTCTTGATAATATACTCCTAAATATTCTTCAAATTGACGCATATTTATTTTATCATAAATTCCCTCTTGATTCAAGGTTATTTCGAAACTTTCTGTCATAGTCTTTTGTATTTCAGTGAAATTGTCATATTTATTTCCATATAATATTGCCATAATGAAATCAAATTTGAGACTTTCTGTTGATATACTTTCATTTTCTAAATCTATTTCATAAATAGGAACTAGTACTGTTTGTCCTGATACTTTTTTCCTATATAATCCTCCTGGAAATAGGACGCTACTATTTTCAAATACTATTTTATAATTTTCCCTATATGCTCTATAAATAGCTGGCAATATTGTTTCTGCACCTACTATTCTTTCTGTGCTTCCTGCCTCTTCAACATATGTATAGTCATATTCTCTGTCATTATATTTAAGTAGTGTTTGTACTGTTTGTCTTGCTTCTCCAAAAGAATTAATACTAATGGTTAAAGCTATAACAAATATTAATACAGCTGCTGCCATTTGCATTGCATCTGTTGCGTTTTCCATTAGTATTCACCTCTCTTTTATAATTATTTTTTTCTAACTGTAATTACATCTACCAATCCTACATTACCACCAGTAGTACCATATGTAACTGATACTGTGTATGTTGAACCAGTAAGTGCTGATATATTACCTAAATTATTATCATTTTTTTCTAAACTACCACCAATACCATTAGTAGCAGTTCCACCATCTATTCTAATTCGTCTATCAACACTATCTTGACTAACATTATTAGTTAAGACTGCTTGTACCATAGAATTAACTGTTGCTCCTCTTACATTTGAACCTGCATATTGTGTGAATTTAGAATTAAATTGTGTTATTTCTACCTCACTCATAGCATTATTATTTACAACTCCTGAAGCTTGGTTATAAATCATAATTCCTAAAGATATAATTAAAATTGATAATAGTATTGCCCCTGCAATTATTAGGGCTTTTGATGCGTTTTCCATAAAAATTTCCTCCTTTTAAATTTAATGTTTTATATATTTTACTACTATATTACTTAGTAAATTAAATAACTTATTTTTACTCTGTTATTTGTTCAAATAACATATATTTTATCCTACCTGTTTTGTCATGATGTTCTATTTTCGTACATTTAAATACTATACCACTATAATATTGTACAAAATTATTCATTCCTCCATTGTATAATGTCTCCATGTCAAATACTCTATCAACATCTAGCATTTTTATATCTATATTAATTGAGTTATCATTGTTATTTATATATTTTCCTTTATTATCTTCTTCTACTTCATTTGCTATATTACTATCTACTGCTTTATTTATAATAGTAGTTAATTCTGCTCCATATATTTCTTTTTCATAATAACTTTCAAATTGCTTATTAACATTTTGGGCAATATTTAAATTTGCTCTATAATTCAAATACATATATGAAATTCCAGTAATGATAGCAATAATAATAAATAAAAATATTGCAATTTTTTTCATATTCCACCTTTTTCTTCCAAATTATACCATTTAAATTCTTTGTTGACAACTATTTTTTTAATTAATTATTATTCTATATACTCTTGATGTTTCTGGACTAATTTCAACACTTACATTATATTTCGCATAGTCATTTTCGACAGAATTTTTATCTACTGAAATTTTTGCTAAGTCTGCATTTATAAGGTCATTATATCTTCTTTTAATGACTTCACTATCATCATTTAAACCATATTCTATTAATCTGTTGCTAAATCGTACTGAAATATAATTGTCATTACCTCTTGCTAATTCTGTTCTTTTATTAAATTCATAATATTTATTATTTTCTGTTGCTAAATTTGCAATTGTTATAACATCATAAATTGTTATATCTTTCCCTACATATGCAGTAAACCTACTATTGAATGTTGCAATTTGTTTTACTGAATTTTGTTCATGAATTTCAGCAGAAACCCCTCCGAAACTTACAATTAAGTAAATAGCTAATGATAGTATTAAAATTCCAATTAAAACACCTGCTGCCATAATTAAAGCTCGTGATGCATTTTCCATAGTTTTTACTCCTTTTAGATATATATTTAATTAAATTTACCTGAAATGCGTTCAAACTCCATTTCTATAATTCTTCCTGTATCTAAGTTGTATCTTACATTAGTGCAATTAAAATATGCTCTTTTTAATAATGAATATTCATAATAACTTAATGTTGCTTTTTTTATATCCTCCACATCTCTATTGTTTTTTACAAAACTAGGTGGAATAATTTGAGAAATTGTTTCTATATTTCCATCAATAACTTTTGTTATATTAGTTACTAATTTTGTAACATTTGATTGTTGATATTTAGATTCTATTGCCTTTACACTATTTATGAAATTTTCTATATTTCTTTGAGTGTATTCTGTTTCTAACAACCTAATTTGATTATCATAACTAAATTCACTTTCTAATTGTGACTTATTTCCCATTTTGACTCTTATATTCATTTCTTGAAATCTTTCTTCTGAAGTCTCACCAGTTCTTCTTTTATTATAGTCTACTATACGATTCATTAGTGAAATAATATCACTACCTCTTACATCTTTTCTATTATATGTTTCAAACTGCCTATTAAACGATAAAATCTGTGCTTCTCTTTCAATTTGAATTCCAGAATCTTGATAATTAGTTAAGTTGTTAAACATAAGTATCAAAGCTCCAATAATCATTAATGCTATTAAAACACTACCGTGCCATAATTAAAGCTCTTGATGCATTTTCCATATCTAAAATCAACTCCCTTTTCTAATTCATCATTGCTCCTAATGCTGTTGACATACTAGTTAATCCAATAAATACAAGTGGAACAATTAAGTATCCTACAAACATACATACCATAGGTGCAAAACCAATTGCTTTTCCAATCATACCTTTTGTTTTAATTAATCTTTCATTAGACTCTTTTCTTTTTTCTTGATAGTAATCTCTTTCTGAATCTAATTCATCAAATGCATCTGTAATTGGTATTTTTTCAACTGCTGCTTGCATACTTTCAATAATTCTTATTAATTGACCATATGATACTTCATTTTTCATTTCTTCTAATGCTTCCCATGCTCCTGATTCATAGTTATTAACACATTTTGTAATTGGTGCTCTGAAAATATTTGAATATCTTTCTAACCATTCTAAAATAATTTCTACATTAACTCTTTCTATTCTCATCAGCATTAATATTATAGTTTGAAATTGCATAACTTCATCTTCCATCTCAAGCTGTCTCATTTTTACTTGGAACATTAAAATCCATAATGGTGCCATATATGCAATTACTGCAAATACAAGTGCTAACAATATTTCAAACCATTGCATATGTCCACTATTTACTATTGCCAATTTATCTTTAATTCTTTTTACTACTGCTTCTATTTCCTTTTCACTAGCATCTTCATAAAATTTAGATCTTTCCACTGCTCTTTGAATTTCACCATCAGTTACATTTAATCTACCTCTAAACATATCTAAAAAAACATTATCTTGTTCTGTTATTTCCATTGCTTTTCTGGTATCTTTTTCTGATAATCCTGCCATAAGATTATAGTCTGTTGTTGGTTCTGTATATACATAATTAACAGCTACCACATGTAGTTGTGCAAATATAAGAATTGATGCTATACATGTAACTATTGCAGCTACAATTTTATTTACATACAACCATTCCATTTTAAGTGGTGATGCTGCATCTTTTAATGTTTGTTGTATTTTCCTATCTTCTTTTGTTCCTGGCTTTGGTATAAATAAGTCAACTATTTTCTTAATTGGTTTCTTTTTATATAATCTCTTTTGCCATGGATTCTCTACATTTTTTGTATCTATTCCTGTTGAACCATTATCTTTTAATTTTCTAATTAATAAATATGATAAAAATGTAATTAATAAAATAAATATTTGTACAATCATTCCAGGTTTTCCTACATACCATCCTTCTACAAAAGGAAAGTTTGTTATAGACCAACTTTTTAATGGTTCTAATAATAATACTGGTGCAATTGAAATTAGTGATAAACTTTGAAATACATAATTTAATTTGTCTCTTTTTAATATTTCAAGTTGCATTTCTTGTGTAATATTATTTACATTTTTTAAATATAGTGATGCTCCATTTACTCTTCTATCACCAAACTCTTTTGTTAAGTATGATACACCTGCAAATTCTTTTAAGAAACTATTTGGTGCTACATCATAATATTTTTCAAGTTCAGATTCTGGGTCATCTGATATTAATATTTCATATATTTTCTCACCTTGAGTAGAAACTTCTAATTCATCATCTTGTGATACTTGATAAATTGCTTCTTCAACCATATTAAACTCATGATAAGCATGACGTATTTCTGAGAAAAAATCAATTTGTTCTTTTAATAATTTATTATCAATTTTATCTACTGAACCATCTATTAATGTATCCATCATAAATATTTCAAACATTAGTAATATAAACATTAATAAAAAGTTAGAAGATGTAATGGTAATTGTTAACATCATAATTGGTATTAATAATAAAAGTGATCTTGTAAGTATTTTAGCAGTGCTTCTTCTAGTTACATATTCATCATCAATATTTACAATTTCAAGTCTTCTTCTTAGTTTTAAAACATATCTTTTTAAAAAAGGTATTTTTATATATGTAAGATATAATTTTTGGTATAAAATTTCTGTTGAAAACTTATTTTCTTTAGTGCCTTGTTGTAATTCTTGTATTTTCTTATAATCAGACTTTTGCATCTTTTTTGATAATACTAAATATATAAGAATAATTAGTACAAATGCTCCTGCAGCTCCTCCCATTATGTAATATATTATATTATTATCCATCTTACACTAGCACCTCCTTTATTACTTACTATACCTATACTTCTTCTGCTTCTTGTTTTGGTTTTCTGCCTCTTCTTTTAGGTTTTTCTTCTGTTTCTTCTGTTTTGCTACTTGCAGTTACTGTCTTTTTAGTTTTAGTTCCCCAATGTTTTTCTATAAATCTATCAAATGCTTCAGCATCTAATTCTGTCATATTATTTCTCATATCTCTAATATTTTCATCTGATATAGGGTTAGTAACTACATATTCTCCATCTATATATTCTAAAACATTTCTATATACATATAATTGTTTATCAGTTGATTTTGTAAAAAAATGTGTAGCATTATCAAAAAATTTATCAAATTTACCTTCTAATGTTTTTTCATTTCTATGGTCAAATGTATAATCATTTTTGTTTTCTATTGGAATACATTCAGTTATTCTTTCAATATATCTTTTTCCTCTAAAGTCTTTTATTTGATGTATATCAAAGTTTAAAACTTGTATAACTTGTTCCTCTGCTGTCTTTTCATCGTTGAATACTCCTGTTCTTAGCATTGAGTTACGAAGTGCTGTTACTAAGTTTGGAAAAGTTTTAGCATGGTGAGTAAATAGTGTGAATTTTGAAGCAACTTGAGCTGCTTGTATCATCCATGCAGCAACTGGATCAGTTGCAACCTCTCCAATTATATTTACAGAACCGTCAGTTTTCTTTTGAACATCCAGACCTTCTTGTCCTGAAACTGTATCTGTTTCTCTAAAAGATAAAATATTTCTAGTTGGATATATTTTTCTTAAGTGAAGCTCGAATGCAGTTTCTTGAACCCTTATATTCATTGTTTCATAAATATTTTCAATCATACCCATTAAAAGTGTTGTTTTACCAGAACCTTGCTCACCAGTAACTGATGTGATTCTTGCTCCTTTTACTAAGTATTTTAATAATTCAATAGCATCTTCTTTTCCTGGATCTCTTACTAATTGTTCAAGAGTTGCTCTTTTAACATCGAACTTTCTTACAAAGAATGCCCATGTTTCAGAGAAACTTGGTCTTACAACAACAACACGTGACCCATCTTTCATTTCATTTATTTTATAACCATTAGTATCTGATAATTGTCCTGGGTTGTTGTATTTGTATATATTTTGACATACTCTTTTTAGTTCTGCCTCTGTTCCAAATGAAAGGAAAGCTAAACGAATTGATTTACCTTGGAAAAATATCCAAATACTATCACAAGCTCTAGGAATTTTAGCTTCAGCCACTTGTTCTAAATAATCTCCATCTGTTTGTGCTACTTGGCTTAAAAAACTCTCAGGTAAACCAGATACTCCGCCCAGATACTCCATCTATATTCATATCTCTTACTTCATCAATAGAACTATATCCTTTATATCTTTGATAAATTCTTTGTACTACTACACTCAATTTATCATTTAATCCTAATGTTATATTTTCTTTTTCATAAATTTCTTCTATTTCATTACTAGTTATTACATAACAAGGTTTTGTTTCACCTTCTACATATTTTAATGAACCTAAGTCATATTTTTTAATAATCTCAGTTAAAGCTTCATATCCAAATTCTTTTTTATAAGCATAAATTAAAATATCAAATTTATCTTGTGCACTTAGCATTGATGGGATATCAAATGATACTGATCTTGAAATGTTTGATTCATTTACTCCATATTCTTTTTGTAATAAATCAAAAATTAATTCTTTTACATATTTTTTATCATTAACATCTCCATAAGTACAACCTTTTAGTGCTTTTTTTAGTTCATACTTTTTGTTTTTTCTTCTTTTTAATTCTTCTTCTGAGAGACCTATATCATACAGGTTTACTTTAGTTATTTCATCTAATCTTTTTTTCACGAATTCTATCATTTTTTCTATGGTATAGGTTTTATCATCTACATCAACCATAACTTCTACTTCTGCTTCTTTTTTCTTTTTAATAGTATAATACATTCCATATACAGCAATAGAAATTACTACTAATATTAATATGATATTCGTAATTGACATTTAGGTACCCTCCTTACATTTTCATTGCTAAATCTTGTAGTCTATATATAATATTTGCAGCCGTTCTTTTTACTTCACTTATAAAAAATCCATTTCTATCTTCTTCATCTATTTTTCTAAACTTTAAAAATAAATCCGGAATACTAGCTTCTTCTGCACTTTCAAAAAATAATGTGCTATATGGAATTAAAGAAACTTTATTTTTTTCTCCCATATATCTTGTAATATTTTTCATTGTATATTTTGAAAATCTATCATATCTGCCTATCAAAATTAATGTCTTTTTTGATTTAAAAATTGATTTTTCTTCTCTTTTTTCTATAAAATCATTAATACTGTACAATCTTTGCCCTAAACTTGCAACAACTAAATTAGAATTTTCTAAAATAGTATCACTTATATCTTCTTCTACATCTTTATCTAAATCTACAAATACTAAATCATAATAACTATTTGCTAAATTTATAATTTCAGGATAATGCATTTTTATATCTTTATACTCTTCATTTCCACCCTTATATGTTGATAAAATTTCTAAACGATCTTTAAATATTATTTTTGTATAATTAGTTATATTCTCTGGTGACAATTTGTTACTTTTAATTGCTTTGTTTAAACCTGAGATACCTTCTTCCATTGAAATATTAGTATTTGGTCCAAATAATCCAAAACTTTTTTTCTTTTCTTTTTTTTGTTCCCAAAAGCAGTTATCCAATGTCTTGTCATTAAGACCTGTTGAAATAACTAATATTCTATAATTATGTTCTATTGCCATAAGTGTAGCAATAGCTGCTACTGATAATGTTTTACCAGTTTCTTGCCTACCATTACTCCAAAAAGTTATAACTGACATTTTCTACGCTCCTTTTTCGATGATTTTTACAGCTCTCCTAATATTTGATTCACTCACATCGCCCAATATTTCTTCTGCAATATAAGATAAACTATCTTTATATTGAATACTTAATTTTCTAAATACTATTTTTGCTAGCCTTTGATTTTCATAAATAACATTTAAATCTCCATTTTCAATTGGAAAATATATTTTATTTTCATTCCACACCACTTTATATCCTAAAGAGAGAAAATTCAGATAATCATCTTCTTCATTTATCATATCTTTTGAAAAAAGTATTTTAGTTAAACTCATTGTTTTTTCTAATTCTTTTAATGTTTCCAATCCTTTTTTTAGAGAATAATTATCAAATGAAGTAACAAAATAATTTCTAAAACTATTTCCTAATTGATATTCTTCAACACTTTGTGTGTTATCAGTATCAACTAATATAATGTCATATTCTAGCTCTTGATTTTCAGCAACTGCTAGATATTTTTTTATTTCTTCAATATTTGTAAATCCTACTGCTATATCTATTTCCTCATATTCTGTTACATATTTCATAGTAGGGTTTATAACAGGAACCACATATCTAGCTTTTTGATTAAAACTAGAATCAACTACCAACACTTTCTTTCCTAAAACAGTTAGTATTCTGGCTACATATATTATTAAATCTGTTTTATCATACGCTCCTATAAACCCTATTTTTTTCACTTGTATCTCTCCTTTTTAAAAATCTAATCCTAATGAATCTAAATACTCTTTTCTTGAACCTTTAGAATTTGTGATGCTTTCTTGCATATTTGCTTCTAAATTAGATTGTGCTTGATCTCCTTGGCTATTAATTACATTATTAATAAAATCATTTCTTAAGTGTCCAATTTCACTATATCTTGCATTAATTTCATTTTTTGCTCTTTCTAAAATATTTGGGTTATTTAGTAATAACTGTGCAGTACTTCCATTTATTGGATATGAAGTTATTGCTGCTGTTTGCATTCCAGCTTCTGTATATTTAGTTGCATACAATTTTGAACCATTTATTTGATATGCCTCAACAATAGCACAACTCATATGTAAAATTTCATCTTCTGTCATGTTAACCCATATAGTATCACTTACATCTATTCCATTAATATTAGGTACTTCTACTTCTTTTTTAGATACTACAATATAATCTTGACCAGATGGTAGCATAAATCTTATATCAATATAATCTCCACTTGCTAAATCCATTGGTAAAACTAACATATTATATTCTTGCTTTCTAGTATCTGCTTGTACAACATTATCACTTTTACTCAATAATTCTGTTGTAATTATTGTATTTTTTTTCATTGTCACTTTTGCAACTAGTGGCACACTATTTAGTTCTATATATTGCTTATCATCACTATTATTGTTGTTACTATTTGCTCTTTCAATATAATAGTTTTCTGTATATTCTTCTTTTTTAACTTCATACTCTATATTATTTCTTCTTACAAATAATCTTTGTTCATCATTATTCATTTTTGAATAGATATTATTTCCTTCTTTATCTTGAAAAGAATAAGTTTCAATTATAGATAAATCACTTGTAGCATTACTTGGTACAAGAGTTCTATTAACAGTTTTTAATTCTAACATATCATTAGTAATAATTTGACCTGAAGATACATCTTGATTTAATACATACGCCTTTACACTAAGCTGTAATTCTTCTTGTTCCTTCTTTACTTTATTCATTAATTGCATAAATAATAATGCTATTATCACTCCTGATATTAATAACATCAGTAACATTCCTAACAAAAATGAATTTCTAGTTTTTCTTTGCATTGGATTTGTTGCCATGACAAATTCCTCCCTTAATCTTTATTTTTCTATTATTTTCATATTTTTTTTACAAAATATCCATCTCTTACATTGTAACCTAAAGCTTATTCAAAATCAATCTATTTAGGCACTGTCACTGAAAGTTAATACTTTTGTAATATTTTTGTAATATTTATAAAATACTTAAATTAAAATGAAAAAACTACTATATAATTTTAGTAGTTTTTAACAAAATTCTCAATAATTATAAAATAAAGTTCAGTATTAGTTAGTATTTTAGCACCATTTTTCTAGTGCCTTTGCCACTCCATCTTCATCATTAGTATAAGTCTTATAATTTGCAATTCGAATAATTTCAGGTGTACTTTCTGCCATAGCAATACCTAAACCTGCACATTCTAACATTTTTTTATCATTAACATTATCTCCAATTGTTATAACTTCTTCTTTTCTTATTTTTAATTTATCTATCAAATATTCAATTGCATTCCATTTATCTACATCTTTGAAAGAAATTTCTGAGTAAAAATATTCAATTGTAACTTCTCTAGTTCCTTGTTTTATAGTTTTCCTAGACATATGCAATACATCTAATACATCTATATCTTCTATGTTTCTTAACCTGCCAATTATTCTACTGAATATACTTTTATTCTCTTCACAAACTGTTATTTTTAAAAATTTTTCTTCTTCCATATTTTTTACATATTCATACATATTTTTTACAATACTAATATTAGTCTTTTTATTTTCTTCTTTTTTAAAATTTTCTTTATGATAATATAAAACATTATATTTTAATGAAGTTGCAAGTATTGTTTTATCAGTATATAGATTGTATGATATACTATTATCTTCACATAACTTTATGATTTCTAAAACTTTTTTCTTTGGCAGATATTTATCATATATAACCTCATCTTTTTTTATATCAAAAATTAAGGCTCCATTTCCCGCAATAAAATAGTTTGTATTCCCTATTTCTTTTGCAATAGTTTTTATAGAATCGATTGGTCTTCCAGATGCAATAACTACTTCTATTCCTTTGTTCATAGTCTCTTTTATTACTTTTTTTGTATATTCTGATACAGCACCATAACTATTTAACATGGTTCCATCTAAATCAATTGCGACTAATTTATACATTTTTCCACCTCATATTTTATTATATCCATAATGATATTAATTTGCAACTTTTAAACCAAAGTCCTTTGAAATATCAAATATTAGAAAATATCAGAAACATTAAAAATTGGAAAAAATTGTTTGTTTATTATCTGTCATTTTTGCACATGATAGTATTAGAAAAAGCAATACAGTTTTTTCAAAAACATGTAATCTTATGGAGGTGAAAGAACAATGGCAAACTCAAACAAAAAATTAGTTCCAGAAGCTATGTCTGCTTTAGAAAAATTCAAATATGAAGTAGCTAGTGAAGTTGGTGTTAACTTAAAAGACGGATACAATGGAAACATTTCAGCAAAAGATGCTGGTAGAATTGGTGGTAACATGGTAAGAAAAATGATACAACAAGCTGAACAAAACATGAAATAGTTTTAAACTAATTCCATTATATTTATATTAATTTCTTAAGGCAAGAAGTTAGATTTTGATTTTATATATTTTAGTTTTTTAAAATACATAAAGGCAGGATTTAATTTCCTGCCTTTTCTTATAGTCTCTAATTTTGAGACTTTCTATTTAATCATTATTTTATTTAAGCTTCTGGCTCAACTATACCATAGTTTTTCCCATCTTTTAATTTATGTATTACATTTACTTTTCCAGTGTCTACATTAATAAATACTAAAAAGTTATGACTTAGTTTTTCTTGTAATGTTAAAACCGCATCTTCTGGTGTCATTGGTTTAATATCATAATAAGAAGTTTTTACTATTTCATCTTTAATCTCTAATACTTTTTCACTTACCAAACCCATATCTTTAATCGATGAATCTTTTAGCATTTTATCTTTTTTTGTTTTAGATTTTCTAATTTGACCTTCTAATATATCAATATCCTTATCAATAGCTGCATACATATCTTTATCTTCTGTAACAGCTCTATATTTTTCTCCATTAGCAGTCACATAAATTTCTGCTATTTTGAAATTTTTTTCTGTTTTTAAAGTAACATCTGCTTCAAGGTCTTCAAAATATTTATTAATTCTACCCAACTTTTTTTCCACATAATCGTTTATTGCATCTGTTATCTTTAGTTCTTTTCCTGTAATTTTTATTTTCATAAAAATCTCCCCTTTCTCTTCTTTAATTGTTTTTTTGTTATATATACATATTATATATGTTATTTATATTTTTTTCAACTTTTTTCAACTTTTTTTAAAATTTAAAGCACTTGGGCTGGTGCTTTAATGTTTCATTTATATTATATTTTTAATTTATTATCCCCATATTTCTCATTTCTTCTTTTGAAATTCCTGTTATTTCCTCGATATCCTCTATCTTCATTTTTTTATTAAGCATTTTTTTTATTGTTTCTATTTTTTGTTTTTCTACTCCTTCTTCTCTACCTTTTTTTATTCCCTTTTCCATTCCTTTTTCTATCCCTTTTTTCATTCCTCTTGTTTCTGCTTTTTCTATTCTATCTGCATCATCTCTAATTGTTTTTAACCTGTATTCATAGTTTTCTCTTTCTTCTGGATTTAAACTCATTGAAGCTAAAGCAATATTTATTCTTTCTATCTCTTTGTTTTCTTTT
>JGI994J12354_10000045_pt1 | contig 102302 bp, 89 predicted proteins | sample IntmicLarv3ML3BL_FD_12354 | JGI IMG/M metagenome (IMG submission 12354) | reverse complement strand
CCCCCCTTTGATTCGTTATGTAATCCGTTTCAATAACATTTTCACAGTAATTCCTTTTACTGGATTTTTAATAATAGACAGACCACATTCGCTGCCATAAAATAACGAAATCCGCTGATGAATATTTTTTAATCCATAGCTCTCCTCCAGTGAAGAGGGGCTGCTGTGAATTAGCTGTTCTGTTGGAATTGGCTCAAGAAGCTTTTCAGTAAGAAGAGCAAGTTGTACATCTGTTATACCGATTCCATTGTCTTCCAATTCGAGTAGCAGATATTTGTCTTTTAAAGGGGTTCCACGAAGTAATATGTAATTATCCTGTTCAGTAGTATCAAATCCATGAATAAAATAATTTTCAATAATCGGCTGTAATAAATTTCGTAAAATTTCACAAGATAGTATAGAAGAATCAATATCAAATAAAATTTCGACATTATCCTCATAACGACCTTTAAAAAGTGATAGATAGTGTTCACAAAAGGCGAGGTCTTCCTGAAGCGTTACTACATTTTTAGAACCAATGAAACTGCGGAAAATAGCAGATAAATCAACAATCATGTCAGCAGTTTCTGTGTCATTGTTTTCATATGCTTTGCTACGCAGCATTTCTAATGAGTTATATAAAAAATGAGGATTAATTTTTGCCTGTAATTCCGATAATTCGGCTTCTTTTTTCTTAAGCTCATGATAGTAGGCACGTTTAATATTTTCATCAAGAGAATTAGCCATGCAATTGATGGAATCTGCAATTTCTGAAAATTCATCAACAGTTCCATCCATTTTGATGCGGTAATCCAATCGATTCATGCTTAATATATGTAGTCCATCTTTTATCAGCATTAATTTTTCAACGATGTAACAATTGAGAAAATGATAAAGAAGAGCAAATATGCAAATAAACATGCATAGTCCTGTTATAATTATTAAGGTATTGCCGTGAGAAATAAGAAAAATATGTAACCAGGGAGCCTTATATAATATAGCAAAATTTTTAGCATGATTTTGGTAAGCTCCGACATAATAGGACTTTGAGCTAAAGGAATTATTTATGCCGGAAGTAGTATCCATTAACTCAGGAGCGATGTCATGTGTATAACGGTTAGAGGAGTCATAGATAAGTCCATTAGTACAGGTAATATAGAAATCAGCAAAATAAGAATCCTTTTTGAGTTGATTGTAATATTGTTCAAATGAAGAGTTGCGAAATCCAATTAAAATTTTACCAGAACCCATTCCAAGAGGGATACCGCCACTAATGGCAAACGTTTGAAAAGTAGTATCACCGTTAGATAATAGCTCGGTCCGATATAACTGGGTGGTACTCTTCTGATTCCTTAATTCCTTCAGATAGGGAAAATCAGAAGGAATGGCAGAAATGGAATTGCTGCCTTCATAATACATATAATTAACCTTGGAGTCAGGCGCATAAAGGGCAATCCACTGGACGGCAGTATTACGATGCATCATTTGGGAAAGTGCTTTCATCAAATTGATTTTTTCCAAAGGAGTAATATTTTCATGGGCCGTATCTGAAAAGTAATCTTTCACTGCTGTGTATGTCGTATCTTTTGTTTCAAAAATAGGCATATATATTTTCCATAAATCTTCTGTAATATAGTGAAATTCTTGAACCATTACACTGAGTGTATTTTCCATATCATTTAGTAGTGAATTCTTCTTTTGTTCATAGGAAAAATAGCATGCCAGAATACAGATGATTGTTAAAATTAATAAAAAAATAGCAGATATAAAGGTTAATAATTTTCGTATAGTAAAATGAGGAAGTAAGTTCTTTTTCATTTACAGTCTCCTTCTTGGAAGATATTTGAAAATGCTCTAAGAGAATGGATTCTCACGATGAGCAAGCATTCGGTATTTTGTAGGTGACAATCCATTTAATTTTTTAAAACATTGTACATAATAGCTAGAAGAACAAAAGCCAACCTTAAGGGCGATATCATTTACTTTAAGATTAGTATTCTCAAGCATTATTTTAGAGGTATTGACACGATATTGAACTAAAAACTCATTAAAAAAGCAACCAGTTTCTTCTTTAAACAAATAGCCTAAGTAGGATGCACTAACAGAATTCTGAGAACAGAATTCACGAATTGATACACCTTTAGAGTAGTTATCAATTATATAACGATAAAAGAGTCTCAAAATAGGACTTAGCCGCTCATATTTTTCTAGATATAACAGGTGTCCATGCTCTAATTGTTGCAGAAAGGAAACATAAAGTTGTTCTTTGGTAATAGTACTTATAAAGGTGGTTCTGTAATTGAAAATTTGTTGATTTATTTCAGTGGACATAAGTAAGCTGCGATTCAGACCGTGAATGATAGCAATACATTCACGGATAATTAGATCATTAGCAAAGTTTGCCTCAATACTATCTTCTTGGACGATAAGGTTAAAAATACTATGGGCTTCACGCTCGCGGATACGACCATCAGGAGCAGTAATCAATGCACTGAGAGCGGTCAATCCAGGGGTTGGAAGTGCAGCAGCAGTTGCAGATTGTGAAGTAAGTATAGGACTGCTTTCGTATAAACTATTAATGGATAATAAATCAAGGGCAACATGGTAGCTGTTTGATACCAAACGACTATTGTTTACAACAGGACCAATAGCAAGAACAAATTTACCAGTATATTCAGGCAGATTCAGTTGCCTGGAAAAAAGAGCAGAGATAGTATCAATATCAATAAGGCGACCTGATAATATAATAATAAACTGCCCATTTTCATTACGAAAGGAATGAGTATCACAGCCTGCTTGAAGTTCTTTCAAGCAAGGAGCAGAAAATCGGGAAAAGGAATCTTTAACTTCCTTTTTTTGTATACAAATAACAGCATAATTAGAAGCATAAAAATTAATATTTAGCAATGTGGCACGCTCATGTAATTCTTCAGAATCAATATCTCCAGTAACCCACCGAATCAATATATTATTACGAAAGAGTAAATCAGAGATTCCTTTCTTAGATTTTATGTTTTCAATTGCTTTTTTTATGGTTGCTTCTAATTCAGATAATTGCAGCGGCTTCAAAATGTAGTTTTCAACACCAATTATAATGGCCTCTTTGGCGTACTCAAAATCACTGTAGGCAGATAGCAGAACCAAATGAGTATTAGATGAAATAGTGCGAACCTCTCTTAGAAGTTCAATGCCTCCAAGGCGAGGCATGCGTATGTCAGTAATCAATAGATGGATTGTATGCTGTTCCACAATCTCCAAAGCCTGATAGCCGTCAGTGGCTGTATATATTTGACTGATGCCATATTCATTCCAGGGAATAGACTGTATGAGAGAGTCAAGGATGTGAGTTTCATCATCTACCAGTAAAACAGAATGCATAAATAAGTACCTCCGTTGATTTATAAAAAACAAATAAAGTGATATATAATGTCTAAAAAAATATAGCCTTATTAATATAAATATAGTGGAAAAAGTCCAATAAATCAATCGAAAACAAAAAGATATTTATAATTAATGACATAATCGTGACTTTATGATATGGAAGAGTGTATGTTTATCTGGTTATAATATATTCAGATTTAGAAAATCCATATGGATATTATAAATCAAGAAATGGAGGGATTAGTAATGAGTAAGTGGAAGTGGCGTGATTTTAAGTTGTTTCTATTCATATTGCCGGGAATTTTATTTATACTGCTATTTAAGTATTTTCCATTATGGGGTTGGTCTTACGCTTTTTTCCAGTATAGGCCGGGAAAAAGTCTGGCGGATAGTGTATTTGTAGGTTGGGATAATTTTACTACCTTATTTAGAAATCCTGTTATGTTGAATAATTTAATAAGAGTGTTGAGAAATACATTTGGAATACACCTATTAGGTTATTTATTTTCACCATTGCCAATGTTATTTGCGATTACTTTAACAGAAATGAAATCAAAAAGATTTCAGAAAATAACACAGACTTTAACTACGCTGCCACATTTTGTAAGCTGGGTTATTATGTTTTCACTGGCATTTAATATGTTTTCCACAACTGGTTTTGTAAATACTATGTTAATGGAATGGGGACTGATAGAACAACCAATTAATATCTTGACAAGTAATAAAAATGTGTGGTTGGTTCAGGTGTTATTGCAGCAATGGAAAGCTCTTGGCTGGAGTGCGATTGTATATTTTGCAGCAATTGCAGGAATAGATCAGCAGCTATATGAAGCGGCTATGGTGGATGGTGCTGGAAAATTTCGCAGAATGTGGAGTATTACAATTCCTCATTTGATGCCCACCTATTTTGTGCTAATGGTTATTAGTATTGGTAACTTTTTAAATTCGGGTATAGATCAGTATCTTGCATTTGGAAATGCTCTAAATAAAGAGTTTATAGAAGTATTGGATTTGTATGTATATAATATCGGTATTGGCAGTGGGCAGATATCCTTTAGTGTTGCGGTAGGTATTATGAAATCGGCAGTTGCATTAATATTATTTACGTCGTCTAATATGGTGTCTAAAAAAGTAAGAGGCGAAAGTATTTTTTAGGGAGGAAAGTGAAAAATGAGTCAAAGAAAAGCGACCAAAAAGACTGTTAAGATGTCAAGAACAGATAAATTGTATCAATTCATAGGATATATAGTTTTTGCATTATTGATTTTAATCTGTGCCTTTCCTTTTTATTATCTACTTATTAGTACCATAAGTAATAATCAATTGGTGGAGCTTGGAAGAATATATTTTTTACCCAAAGGTATTCATTTTCAAAATTATGTAAAGATATTACGTTTGGATAATATCTTAAGTTCTGCATTTATTACGTTATCACGTACAATGCTAGGTACTTTGTTTACAATATTAGTGACCTCATATATGGCATATTTTTTTACCAAACAAAATATGTGGGGACGTAAATTTTGGTATCGATTGGTTGTTATTACAATGTATTTTTCGGCTGGTATGATACCTGATTATCTGAATCTTAGACAGCTTGGATTATTAAATTCATTCGCAGTATATATTGTTCCAGGAGCCATTTCTGTCTACAATATGATACTAGTAAAAACATCAATTGAAGCTCTTCCAGCATCACTGGAAGAATCAGCACTACTTGATGGAGCAGGGTATTTTACTTGTTTTGGGAGAATTATTTTACCGTTGCAAAAACCTATTTTAGCAACAATTGGTTTATTTACAGCAGTATGGCATTGGAATGATTTTTTTACCACAAAGCTCTATATAACGAACACAAGGCTGTATACACTGCAGTTTCGGCTTTATGAGCTACTCAGTCAGGTAACCTCAGCAGCAACTCAGATTGATATTGCTTCAATTGATCAGCTTGATGCAGCGGCAACGGCCATCACACCAACGGCAATTCGCTTAACACTAACGGCCGTGGTGGTACTTCCGATTATGTGTGTTTATCCATTTATACAGAAATATTATGTAAAGGGAATTATGATAGGAGCTGTAAAAGGGTAAGAACATCCAGAAAAACTGGGAAGGAGGAAGAAATATATAGTTTGATTAGGTAATAAAGAAAGTAAAAAAAGAAGAGTGCATTTATAAGAATGCAGGAATGGAGAGTGTTTATGAAGAAGAAAATAGTATCAATTTTACTGATGTGCACTATGGTGCTGGGGCTTATAGCTTGTAGCAGTACCCCAAAAGGTGAAGATACAGATTCGCCAGAGATACAGTCAGAAGGAAAAGAAACATCAAACGCTGCTGAAGGAACAAAAGAAGAGGTGAAAGATGTATCATCCATTACCTTTTATCCAGCAAATGCCAATTTAACCAGTGGTATAGTAGGTGGCTGGAGAGGAGATTATCTTAAAGATGAATTTGCTCTTTCTGTGGAAGTATGGGCTTATTCTGATGATAAGACAAATGCGATTTTAGCAAGTGGTGATTTACCAGATGTCATGTATGTTCCGGTTGACAGTTTAGGAATATTAATTGACAGTGGTATGATTTTAAATCTGGACACATATATAGATGAAGTGCCAACTATAGCAAATAGTGAGGATATGCAAACTGCTCTTAACTATGTGCGTGAATATGAAAGTAATGGAACTGGTTCTATTTATGGAATTCCAAGTAATGTAGGACCAGGGCAATTAAAGACAGATACAGATAGATTTACATTAAGATTGAACTGGGAATTATATGAGGAAATTGGAACACCAGAGTTTAGTAACTTAGAAGAATTAATCCCGATATTGAAACAAATGCAGGAAAAAGAGCCGGTAAGTGATGTGGGTGTAAACATGTATGCGATGAATATGTTTTCTGATTTTGATACCTCATATTTTTATAACATGTTTAGCATTTATAACATCTTTGGTTACTCATGTGATAATCTGGCATATCTACTTGAAACAGATATGGTTAATGCAGAATATTATTCTATATTAGAAGAGGATAGTTTGTATAAAGAAGGCTTGAAGTTTATGAATGAGCTTTATCGTGAGGGGTTATTGGATCCTGATTCTATCTCATATACTCGTTCACAGACACAGGCGATTGTACATCAGCAGGGCTCTGCACTTGCAGGCTGGCCGGCTTCTCCAGGATGGACACCAAAATATTATCAGTACTATTTAGATGGACAAGAAATTTATTATAATACAACAAAAAGCTTTGGTGAAAGTTATTATCTAGTAGTAAATGCAAGAACAGAAAATATAGAGGGTAGTATGCAATTTTTGGAAATGATGGCCGACCCTGATGCAATGATGTATATGCGTTGTGGTCCAGAAGGAGAAACCTGGTATCGTGATGATAAGGGTGATTTTAGAGTTACCCCAGAATATATTGCGGCTGCAATCAGCGGAGAAACATTCCATTTTTCAAATGGGGAAGAATATGTTTTATGGAATACACCATTTTTATTAGGTGTAGGCTCTATTATATCTGGTACACAAGATGGGCAGACTTTAACAACGATACAAAATACATGGCCGGATTATGCGGAGGCAACTGAAAATAATGAAGTTTTTGAACAATGGAAAGCAAACACAGGCTATGATACTTGGGTAGAATTGTTAGAGGATAAGGATGCATTACATCGAGATAGCGAACTTGCAGATGTCGTTACTTTTGCAAAAAGACCTGATGATAGTATGCAGCTTATGGTTGATACGATTAAAGATACTGTAGTAACAGCAAGCTGGCAGATGGTTTATGCAGAAAGTGAAGAACAATTTGAAAGCTATTGGAATGACATGGTAGATAATTGTAATGCCTTAGGAGCTGATGGGATCATGGAATGGAGACTTGCAGAGCTAGAGGTAGCAAAGGGAATTAAAGATGTTTTGGTAAGATAGAGAAAACATTAATAGTTTTGTAAAAAAGCGTATAAAAATGATGCTAAAAGAAATTTTATTTTAAAAAGCGGAGAAGTACTGAAAATCCATTTGGAAGAGGATGGTCAGTACTTTTCTGCTTTCTTCTGTATGGTGATTATAATGTACCCTATAGGTTGGACAGTTATAGTTTTGAAACTTCTACAAATAGCCATCATATAGATATGTTTACCAGAGTTTTTCACATTAGGAATAGAGATATATACTAGAGCAGAAAGCTATAATGAGGCAGATTGTAGATATCAAATATGGATTCAACTATACATTGCTAAATTTGATAAGAACAAAATAATAGAACTTATTAAAAAAGTATATAAGAATACTCAGTGTTATGGGAGAGGAAGGGCGAAGCAAGACCATCAAGAAGTATATGAAGTATACGAAAAATTAGTGGATGATGAAACAGATAAAGATAATTTAAAAGAAGAATTGAGATTATTTTTACAATAGAAGAATTATGAGACTTAAAGACGACATCAGGGTTCGTGATTTATATATAATTCTTTTACTACAATTTGAGAAGAAAGTATGAAAGAATAAACAAGAGGAGTAATTCAAGGGTATTAATGAGGAAGAGTAGCATTTCCCTTAAATTGATTTTATAACCAATGAACAGCTAAAAGGAGAGGTTAAAGCACCTTGTAACTAGAAAAAATGAAGAAGGATGCTTTAGCATTTATAATAGAGCATAATAGAGTGAATAAAGGGATTAGTTAAGACATGGGAGTGATGAGAGAAGACAGAGATATCGCCTCTCCTAAGGCAGGTGTCGGACGTTCAAATCGTCTCAGGGACGCCAAAAATTCCACCAAAACCTTTTAAGTATAAGGGTTTTGGCGTTTCTTATTTTTAAGAGTTGTGGAAAGTTGTAACATATATAAAACAATAAAAAGTGTTCATTGACAACTCAATAGAATATTTTATCGGCTAATATATTTCAAAGAAAGAATTGTTATTACTTGGTGTTGTTTTTTGTATAAACTTTTCATTCAAAATAACTCTTTCTTTGTTGCATGATTGGATATATGATATAATACAGTTATACATTATCGCAGCATATCACAGAGGATTACATAAATGAAATTAAAGAATACCCTTTTTGCCCATGAAATTCAGGCAGTAGAGAAACTTGAAAAATTTAAAGTTGGAGCGTTATTCATGGAACAAGGAACCGGAAAAACAATAACCGCTCTTGAGCTTTGTCGGAAAAAGTTAATGAAAAAGATAATAAATAAAATAATTTGGCTATGTCCTTGTCCGGCCAAAGAAACAGTAAAGGAAGAGTTGATCAAGCAAGCACCGAGAGAAATGCTCGAATGTATTACGATTTGCGGTATTGAAACACTGTCTACCAGTGTTAAGGCAAATGCGTATCTACGAGAGCTTGTCAAAAAAAATAACTGTGCGATTGTAATTGATGAGAGCTTAATGATTAAAAATTATTTTACAAAAAGAACCGAGAATGTCATTGCGGTGGCGGAGAAATGCAAGTATAAGCTGATATTAAATGGAACGCCAATTTCAAAAGATGAGCGAGATTTATTTGCTCAATTTTATGCTTTGGATTGGCGAATATTAGGGTATAAATCATATTGGTCATTTTCAACAAATCACATGGCGTATTATGATACAGAATATAGTAGAGTGGCAAAGATAGTGAATACAGAGTATCTGGCGAAAAGAGTTGAGCCATATACATTTAAAATAACGAAGAAAGAATGCTTTGATTTACCATCAAAAAACGCAATAACAAAATGGTTCTATCTAACAGAAGAGCAAGAAGTTCATTATTTTGCCATTGCGAATCAATTATTTTTTGCAATAAATGAGCATCGACCAGAAACAATATATCAATTTTTATCAGCCTTGCAGGCAATATTAAGCGGCAGAAGAGTACTCATTCATAAGGAAAAAGGCAGAAGATTGTACTATACAACAGAGCCATTTTTTGAAAATTTTAAGGATAATCCAAGGTGGATTAAATTTCATGAGGTGGCTGATGATAGTGAAAAAACAGTTGTTTTTTGCCGCTATACACATGAAATTGATATGTTGGTTGAAACTTTAAATGAAATCTATGGAAGCGGTAGTGCGGTGCGTTATGATGGGAAGATTAGTAACAAACAGAGGTTGAAAAACAGACAAAAGTTTATGGAGGAGGCGACATTTTTTATTGCTAATCCAAAGTGTGCAGGATATAGCTTAAATTTGCAATTCTGCAGCCGAATTATTTATTTTTCACTTGATTGGGATTTGGGTCCCAGATTACAAAGCGAAGATAGAATATATAGATGGGGACAAGTGAAAGAAGTTCAGATAATTGATATTTGTGCGATAGATACTTTGGATGAACGAATTAAAAATTGCTTGGAACGCAAAGAAACGTTATTGGAATGGCTTAAAAAAGAAATTGGAACAGACAATCGGGGAAAAAGTTTGATAATAAAAAAAGCGGAAAAGAGAGCAAAAGAGCAATTTCCAATTTTTGATTGTATAGATTTAATGGAGAATAATAATGCCAAAAAAATATAAAGAAGAAAATGTTTATGTAGCAACAATGCAAAGATATGAAATGATATTCAAAGAATTCAATCATATTTATTTATCAATTAGCGGTGGAAAAGACAGCTCGCTAATGCTTCAGCTTATGGCGAAAAAGGCAAGAGAACTGAACAAGAAATTTTCGATCTTATTTATTGATTTGGAAGCACAATATAATGCGACGATAAAACATGTAGAACAACTGATTGCATCGGTAGAGGATGTCACAGATAAGGTGTATTGGGTTGCACTGCCTCTATCACTGCGAAATGCAGTATCCATAATACAGCCGAAGTGGATATGTTGGGATGAGAAAGATAAGGAAAAATGGGTTCGTGAGATGCCGCAAAATAAATATGTCATAAATATAGAGAATATTTCTACGGAGTGGAATTGGTTTCACAGGGGAATGGAATTTGAAGAATTTATTTTGCAATTTGCAAAATGGTTTGCGCAATCGAAAGGCGAACGAGTGGCAACAGGAATTGGAATTAGAGCGAATGAAAGTTTTAATCGTTTTAAAACAATCATTAGCAAAACAAAAGAAAAGTATCAAGAGTATGCATGGACAACGAAAGTTAGGTTCACAGATAAGAAGTTGGAGGCATATAATTTTTATCCCTTATATGATTGGTTGACTGAAGATGTTTGGATAGCGGTATCAAAAGAAGATTTATTATTTAATGAAATATATGAATTGATGTATAAGAATGGGCTGTCAATTCATGAACAACGTTTGTGTCAGCCTTATGGCGATGATCAAAGAGATGGAATTGATCAATTTAGAACCTTGGAACCAGAGACGTGGGAAAGAGTGCTAAATCGGGTACATGGTGTAAATTTTGGAAATATCTATGCGAGAACAAGTTTGTTGGGGAATATGAGAAGTGAAAAACCAACAGAGATATCTTGGGAACAATATTCTATCTTTTTGTTAGAGAGTATTGGCATATATGCTCCAGAATTAAGAGATCATTATTATCAGAAAATCAATAAATTTTTTAAATGGCATGAGAAACATCAGAGTATATCAATAAAAGATATTCCAGATGAAGCGGATTTGAAAATGGAAAGTGCGAAAAAAACAGCTTCTTGGAGACGAATCGCGCGGGCGATTGAAAAAAATGATTTTTGGATGAAGAGATTGTCATTTTCACAGACTAAGAAAGATGTGGAACGCTTGTTTGAATTAAAAAAGAAATATGCGAATATCATAAGAGGAAAAGATACTGATGACAAAGATTTGGCAAAAGTAGCGAAGGAGTTGAATAAAAATGATTAGGGGATATTCAGAAAAGTACAATAGAAAAGAATTTTATGGCCTGATGGGACAGTTTTTTGCAGAGCCATATTATAAACGAGCGATGCCTTATCTAAGGAACAAAGACACCTACCAGTGGCTTGTTAAAACTGTAAATAAACAAGTTGTGGCTTTTACGGCATATGAAGTATTACCAACGAAAATAAATTTTGCAGTTGATTTTTATCAAAATAATATTAATGATTTAAAAGAACTGGTTGAATTGAAGATGAAACAATTAGAAGATGAGAAAAAGAGGATAGAAACAGCTACCGCAGATGAAGAGATTTATAAATTACTGAGAGATATTGGATTTGTAGAGGTGAAGTCAACGGTCAACTACAAATACTTGATTTTAGATAAGTGGGGGGTGGAAAAATGATCAAACAACAACTGGCAGAATTGATTGAAATGTTGAAACAGTTGGAGCCTGCAGAGAAGATTGAGGCAATAAATGAGTGTAAAATTGAACTTCATAAAATTAGTCCATTCAAAAAAGAACCAGTGGATTGTATTCTTTGGATAAAGAATGCGAAAGTAAAGGCAAATGAATATAATCCGAATATCGTTGCTTCGCCAGAAATGAAATTATTATATACATCAATAAAATTAGATGGCTATACGCAACCCATCGTTACCTATATTTTGCAAAATGGAGATAGAGAAATCGTGGACGGCTTTCATCGAAATAGAATTGGAAAAGAATATAATGATATTACAAAAAGGACAGGTGGATATCTTCCAGTAACAACAATAGATAAACCGATTGATGAGAGAATTGGCTCGACGATAAGACATAACCGTGCAAGAGGAACTCATCAAATTAGAACGATGTCAGATATCGTATTAGAATTAGCCCAAAATGGCTGGACAGATGAAGAAATATGCAAGAAAATTGGAATGGAATTAGATGAAGTAATTAGACTCAAGCAAATTACAGGTTTGAAAGAGGCGTTTCAGAATCATGAGTTTTCAAAATCATGGGAAGAGTTTGAAAATAAATATTATGAAGAGGATATAGAACCTTAAAGAGAACTTCATAATTTAATAAATAAAAGCATATGTTTAAGATAAATCTAAAATGTATAGAGGTATCTCTAATTGGCTTATTGTGAATATGAAATAGCTTCAAATAATTATGCGGATTTTATAATATCAAAAGACATAGATCTGTCAAAGATAGAAGATGCGAGTGAGATAGTGTGTAGTACTGAGGTTGATGCTTTTTATTCGATTATTCATACCGTTCGCACGACAAGGGCTGAGTTCGTACCGTTTCCATATGCATCAATTCCTAATTTATATACATTGCTTGATATTTCCAGCATGGTTGCTTCGGGAATTAGACAGACACTGGTACAGCCATTTTTAAATTCAAGAGGGCAAGGGACGATGATTGGCTTCATTGATACGGGAATAGATTATAGTAATCCACTTTTTTTAAATTCGGATGGGACAACAAGGATTGTGGGTCTTTGGGATCAGACGTTACGGGGCAAAACGGATACGAATGCGTTTGCAAATTATGGAAGAGAATTTACCAGAGAAGAGATTAATAATGCTTTACAATCAGAGAATCCACTGGCGATAGTTCCGAGTATAGATGAAAATGGGCATGGAACATTTAATGCTGGAATTGCGGCTGGAAATGAAGCGCCAGAACGAGATTTTTCAGGAGCGGCACCAGATTGTGCAATCGGTGTGGTGAAGCTAAAACCAGCGAAACAGTATCTTAGGGATTTTTATTGTATTCAGGATGCCGCAGTTGCATATCAAGAGAATGATATAATGGTGGCAGCTCGATATTTAATATATTTGGCATTACAGTATAGAATGCCTTTAGTAATTTATATTGGGCTAGGAACGAATTATGGGAGTCATGAAGGTACATCGCCACTTGGCATTACATTACGAAGAATCAATCATATGATAGGTGTTACAACAGTTTTACCAGCAGGTAATGAAACGGGGCTTGGAAGTCACTATGAGGGGAATTTTACACAAAACAAGGATTTTGAAGATGTCGAGATACGAGTGGGAGGAAATGAGAAAGGGTTCGTGATACAATTATGGGCAGCACCACCGGAAGCATATTCAGTTGGCTTTATTTCACCACTCGGTCGAGTGATTGAGAGAGTTCCGGTTAATTATCAGACGACTGCGGTTATAAATTTTATTCTGGAGGATACGGAAATCGTTGTTCATTATGGGATATCTGAATTTGGCAGCGGCAGTAGTTATATCTTTATCAGGCTTAGAGAACCAACTCCAGGAATATGGAAGATTCGAGTCTTTAATAGATTAGCTGTTACAGGTCGTTATCATATGTGGCTTCCGATTGAGGGATTTATTTCAAGCGATACATATTTTATACATTCCAATCCCAATACAATAATAACAGAACCGGGAAATGCGAATGAGGTCATTACAGTAGGTGTATTTAACCATATGAATAATAGTCTTTATTTTCGTTCTAGTCGTGGATATAATAGGGTCGGTATTGTAAAACCAGATTTAGTCGCTCCGGGAGTGGGTATTGTGGGGCCGGCATTAAGACCTAGTTATGCCGCCGATGTATTTCCGATGACCAGTCAAACAGGTGCATCTATCGCTGCCGCACATGTGGCAGGAGCTGCCGCAGTTTTGATGACATGGGGGATTGTAAATAGAAATCGTTTGAATATGACGACAGCGACCATTAAAGCAATTTTAATAAGAGGTGCGAATAGAAATCCTGCGATTGAATATCCAAATCGTGAATGGGGATATGGAACAATAAATTTGTATCAATCATTTCTAAGACTGATGGATTAAAAAGAAAGCGCCCTTTCTTTTTTAGTAGAAATACTAATGAAGAAAGGGCGCTTTTTTAAGGTCCACTAACTAGGCTCCACTGAATTGTGGTGGTATAAGGCACATTACTATAAGCGACACCAGGTGCTACTTGTAAAAGAACACCCTCTGTTGCCTCCCAAGTAATGTGAGAATATCCAAAACGAGGCTCTGAATTAGTATAAATGGTGAGTGGAACATTGGTTAATGGGGTGATATTTCCGTCTTTATCAACAAATATTAGAGCATTATGCAGCTCATGATGAGAGCCTGATAGTGTGGCGGTAAGAGGAGTAGAAATGCTTAAATCAATATGCCAAGCATCAGGAGTATCACGAGTATCAATAATTGAAAAAGAAAAATTATCATCATCACGAGGGATAGTAGCGGAGGAGGAGGGTATTAAAATTCCACTAAAATCCATGTTATCAGGTATTGATGAAAAAGAGAGCTGTTGGGCTGGCATCTGGATGACTTTTATTAGTCGGCGTATACTAACCATTCCTACCGTTGCAGTAACGCTCGCAGTGCTTTCAGCTTCTAGGGTATTTGGTTCAAGGGGAATGATAAAGTTTCCGTTTTCATCGGTGCTTCCTGTAAATGTCCTTGGTTGTCCATCTATGGTCGTATAACTGATAGAAATCTGTGTATTTGTATCTGTGTTGCCAGTAAGATGCTTGCTGGATGTAAACAATGGATCAATAGTCAAGTCAATATGACCAAATGTTAGCAATGCCATTTCTTCTAAATCAAAAGTTGTCTCATCAAGCGGTACAGTAATAGGAGCATTTTCATCAAGAGTATGTTCAATTTTTTGTGGTATTGTATCAAGGTAATGATTAGTTAGCGAGAAAGGCTTACCCTCAATATTATTCCAAATAAAAGTGGGTTCACCAAATCCAGTTGTTATGTCTTGCCAAACGTTAATACAGGTGGTGGAAATTTGAAGATCTCCCTCATCTGTGAAGCTGATGGAAGGTTGACCAAGGCTAAATAAAACGACACGTTTGGGATCGTTGAAGATGGCTTGTCCTCCAGCAATAGGAAAGTGAAGTGCAACTCCAGGAACTATCATACGAACGATAATCAGAGTACTGTTTGGCTGCATTTGAAAAACCTGTTCAATTCTTAAGCTGGCATGAGTGAGAGGCGAATTTTGAGTGATAAAAACGCTAGCATTCATCTCAATAAACATATTCTGAATGCTTTTTCCTAACTGAGTAAATCCGCTTTTGCTTGTAATATTAAAAGTAGCATTAGAAAGTATATGGATATCGGGTGAATTGGTGTCGTCATCAGCATATAAGAAAAAACCATCAATAGTAATAGTGACATCAGCACTTTCCATTACTAAGAGACAAGGATTTATGTTTGTCAGCCAAAACAGAGAAACAGGGGCGGAAGAAGTAATTTCAATCTTACCGCTCATTTCAATATGATTAGCTTCTGCGAGTTCTTCTGGATCTCTGTCCTTAGAAGCCTCCATAGTGAAAGTGCAGCCATCAAAATGAACAACCCCGCTGCGGTTTGTTACTGCTTGTGGTCCGGTATAAATCATGTTCTGATAGAGAACGGTAACACCTGAAGAAGTTTCTGGAATGAATACGACACCATTGAAATTAGCCCCCTCTACCTCTATGTTGCGTATGGTGATGCTTTGAGTAGTAGTATTCGTGGTTTCGATATAAATAGCAGATGTTGGATTATCAATATCATATTGAGTGAAAGTGTAATTTTTGCCATCAGGGGCTTTGGAAGAATGTCCGTCAATAATCACATCAACTTTACTGTCATGAATAGCAATGCCATCGGTAGTATCGGCGATAATGTCGGCACCAAGATAGATGGTATGGTAGCCATTATCTTTGGTGAGCGCATCAATTAAATCTGGATATGTATATACAGTAGTTATATTGTCATTTATCTGGCTATCTTCTATCACATCATCATAGGCTTGTACGATGGTATGATTACTGGTCTGGAATGAAGAGAAGTATTGTAACAGACAGCAGAAAAAATATAATGATATTATGCTTTTTCATCGTTATCATCCTTCTTTCTATTTCGTTTTAGTAAAAATATCAGTAGGATAGAAGTGAGAACCAAATTCAAGATCAGTATTATTGTAAGATAAGGACTAATTCCCCAATTATTTCTATCCAATAGGTTTTTGAATAATGTAGGTATAGGTAGCTCTTCGCTATTTATTTCTTCAACCTCGATATCGGGTACCGAAAAGGTCATTTGTTGATTGAATGTTTGTCCATTATATTTAATTTGTACATCAGAGATATATTCCCCAGGATTAAGCTGCTTATTGTCATAATTTACCCGAAAGGGCATAATAGAATTTGGAGCCATGTCAATATTGGATTTGCTTGTGTTTGCATGAACAGTTCCATTAGAGTCAGTAACAGATATATCAATTTCCATATTTTTTACAATAGCTGCTTGAGTGTTGCGAATAATATGGGTGAATATAGGCTGATAGTTTATTATTTCCGGAGTAATTTGATCAATTTCAAATTGGGGTAGAACCTCGACGTCTGTTTCTGATAACTTAACTCCGATGACATAGCTGAAGATATTGTTTATAGCAGTTGTTTGCGACTGTTTTTTTTCCTCATTTTTACAGGTAAATACAAGGCCTCCTAAAACCACCCCATCAAAGGTTTCTTCAGGCATTGTAACAGTAATAATTGCCGTTTTTGTGGCGTTTCCAGATATTGAAATGGAGCTTTCTTCCACAACAGAGATACTGGAAAATGGTATTTGCAATGTTTTATCTCGTATGTCAGGAGTCTTATAATCAATAATACCGTTTCGATTTGTCGAAGCGCTAATCGCTTCGACAGTAATTGTTATAGGAGTGCTAAATTCATTTGTTATTTCAACTTCCAGTTGTTGTGTTTGACCAGGTTGCATACGCAGATCAAAGTAACTGACCTTTTGGTCAAGCTGATTTGCTGGAAGTTTAGCACGAACATAAAAGCCCGCACCNTTNTTTGAAGCTGCCATAACTGGGAAATGAGCAGTAGTTACCCAGAAGAATATAAGTGTAATTATGGCAACCCTGATAATAAAAAAGTGTTTTTTATTCATTATTCCCATTTGACAGATTCCTTTCTTTTATGGTCCTGTGACAAGTGTCCAGGTCAGTTCAGCAGTGCTTGTTCCGGTGAGTACAGTGCCAGGAAAAACTGTGAGAGTAGCTTTATCAGCAGTCCAGCTTATCTGCCATAGTCCACCGCCAGATTCTTGACCAGTGCTAAAAACATTGGTTTCAGAACTATCAGAATCGATTTTCAACTCATCAGCAACATTAGTCAGGGTTCCTTTGGTACCATTCAGAGCCTCTATTTTTGCATCTTTGATTGTGATATATGAGTCTTGAAGGGTTTCCTGCTCATCTTGAGTAAAAACCGAAAGAGATACATTCAGAGTCCAGCCCTCAGTCGAACCGCGTAAGTCAGAAATCTGTATAGAGTTAGAAGCGTTGGCTGCGCTATAAGTCTGAACATTATCGGCAATGGCTTGAGTGCCAAAATCAAAAGCGGGAACCTCTGGCAAAGTAAGCTCGCCAGCATCAAAAGTAACCGTTGCAGTGGTATTCATATCATTTTCTTCATCTTCAGCGGCATGAATAATCTGTTGTGGGATCAGCAGCGTGAGTGAAGTGATTAGAGTAGTAATACCAAGTGCTAGTTTGTACATTTTTGTTTTTTTGTACATATAAAAAAGCCTCCTTAGAAAATTTACATCATTAGGGGAGATATTCCCCTATTTGATGTTGCTAGTGTAGAATACTACAATTAAGAGAAAAAATCGGTGTTATTTACAACAAAACGGGAGAGTTTTTCAATTATATGAGGAAGCGAGTCTTTAAAATTCTTGACACTATCTAGGAATAAATAATACAATTAGAAGAGATAGAGGTATGTATTAGATAATGTGGAGGGATTACATGAAAGAACATAAGTTGTTATTACAGGAAAGTTTATTATTTTCAGGTATAAGTGAGGAGGATGTAAAGCAGTTAGTGGAGTGTCTTTCTTTTCAAAAAAAAACAATAGCATGTGATACCTATGTTTTTCGAGCAGAGGATCCGATTAAATATATTTATTTAATTGGTTCTGGAAGTATGCATATTGTGGATGAAGATTTTTGGGGGAATCGAACGATTGTTGAAACGATGGAAAAACACACTTTATTTGGTGAAGCTTATGTATTATCTAAAACAGAGCGGTACTTGGTTAGCGTAGTTGCAGCAGAAGACTCAATCGTCTTTGAGATTGATCCAGTAAGTTTATTTGAGCTGTGTTCGAAAGGATGTTCGTATCATATTAAGCTCCTTAACAATACGATGTGTATTTTATCAGAAAAGATTGTGCGGCTAACAGGTAAGTTAAGACATGTAGTACAACGTACCACACGTGAAAAAATTCTCTCATATCTTTCACAATGTGGAGTGCAGGCACAGAGTACATCTTTTTATATTCCTTATTCACGTCAACAATTAGCGGATTATCTTTGTGTTGATAGAAGTGCATTATCACATGAATTAAGTAAGCTGCATAACCAGGGTGTGATACGATATCGTAAGAATTACTTTGAATTGCAATTAGACGGTGAAAAAGATCTATAGAATATTAATATGTTGTAGATAAATAAGGCTTATTAGTACTAATTAGAAATGCGAAATTGACAATGGTGTGTGGTTGCTTATATCATTATGATAGTAAATCTTAAATGAAAGAAATAAAAAGAGGGAATAAGAAAGAGGTACAAATGAGCAAACTAAAAACCACCAGTAATGAGCTTTTCAAATTAAATGGAAAACCATCATGGGCTAGTGCATTTCCGCAAGCACTACAACATGTATTAGCAATGCTAATTGGAAATATTACACCACCAATGCTAATTGCGGCGAATTTGAATCTTCCAGTAAGTGATAAAATTATGTTGACTCAGGCGGCAATGATTATTGGAGGAATTACAACACTTCTTCAATTATATCCGTTATTTGGATTTGGTATGGGATTACCGAGTGTTATGGGAGTTGCGTTTGCCTACATGCCAATACTTCTTATGATAGGAGAAAAGTATGGAATAGCCGCCATCTTTGGCTCACAGCTAGTCGCCGGTTTTGCGTCTATCTTTATCGGCATGTTTATTGGGAAAATACGAAAATTTTTCCCGCCCATTGTAAGTGGTACAGTAGTATTAAGTATCGGACTTTCATTATATAGAACAGCTATCAACTATATGGGGGGCGGTAATGCAACAAAAGGAGATGGCTCATTTGGCTCCGGTCAATTTTTGATTTTAGCAGGTATAACATTAATTATAACCTTAGCATGCAGCTTATTTGGTAAAGGTTATGTGAAAGTATCTGGAATGTTAATAGGTATTGTTGTAGGTTATATTGTGGCAATTATAATGGGTGGAATTATTAATATGAATGATTTTAATAATGCCAAAATTTTTGCAATTCCTATGCCATTGCACTTTGGGTTAGAGCTTCATGTTGATGCCATCATTATGATGATTTTAATGTATGTAGTACAAGCGGTGCAGACGATTGGAGATGTATCAGCGACGACAATGGGTGGATTTGGAAGACAATCAACAGATAAAGAATTAGGTGGTGCAATTAAAGGTCAGGGTATCTGCGGTATGATAGGGGCTTGTCTTGGAGGTCTGCCAACGGATCCTTATAGCCAAAATGTAGGCTTGATTTGTACAACGAAGGTGGTGGCAAAAAGAGTATTTGCTATTGTGGGTATTGTTATGTTAGCAGCAGGAATTTTTCCAAAGTTTAGTGCATTAATGACGACAATTCCGCAACCAGTATTAGGAGGAGCAACCGTTACTGTTTTTGCAGCAATTACGATGTCAGGTATTCAATTATTAGGAGAACAGCCACTTAATTATAGAAATAAGTTAATTATCGGAATTTCTTTGGCGATTGGAATTGGTATTGAGAATGTACCAGAGATTCTTCAGCATTGTCCAGAATTATTAAAAAATATATTAAGTAGTTCATTAATGGTATCCTTTATTATTGTATTTCTACTTAATCTGATTGTGCCAGAGGACAATAGCACAGAAGATTAATTATAACTTAAAATAGGAAAGCAGTAGATTTTTAACTTGAAAAATCTACTGCTTTCCTATTTACTTTTATCTTAGCAGTTGTTATGATGATAAAATACAGGATTATCAGGAGGATATTATGGAAAGAAACAGGGAATTATTGGAATTCCAAAATATGATGTGTATATCACATCGACGGTGCGGAAAATTTCAAGCTCCTGCTTCAGACTGGATACATATTACTAGATGTCTGAAAGATTATGAATTATTGCTTGTTACAGAGGGAACGTTATATATTGGGGATGAAAAGCAAGAATATGCGGTGCATGAGGGAGAGTATATATTGATGGCGCCAACACCTTATTTGCATGGTGTACGACCGGCCGCTTGTACTTTTTATTGGGTGCATTTTGGTGAGCAAAAGGAGTCTATACTTCAGGAAGAAAGGGTAAAGCGTGCTTCTTGTATCACGCCGGTCTGTCTTCCGGTTCATGGAACATTGGCATATCCAGAGCGTATTATTATCTTAATGAAGCAATTACAAGATTCCGTAAAGCGATATCAGAATACAAGCTTGAATAATAGCTTATTATTGGCTATATTGCAGGAGCTCTTTTGTCAGACGAGCAATTTTGTTACCGAAACAGAGAGTTCAGAAGTGAGTCAAATCGTAAGTGATAGTATGGATTATATTCAATATCATGTAAATGGTAAAATTACCGTGAATGAAATTGCGGATCATTTTGGCTATAGTAGTAAATACTTATCTTTACTTTTTAAGAAACAAATAGGCGTTTCTATAAAGCAGTATATACTTCAGCAAAAGATGGTGGTTGCGATGGCGGCATTGACTGACACGAACCGGACAATTTTGGAAATCGCCAATGATGTGGGTTTTGAAGATGCTCATAATTTTTCAAATGCCTTTAAGAAGATTGCAGAAGTATCGCCCAAACAATATCGGATGGGTTTTGAAAAACGTTTGTTGACATATGGAGAAAAGAATAAAATCATCTAAATAATGTAAAAAAGTCGCATGTTTTCATGCGACTTTTTTACACCACTTAATACCTTTTTATATTCTTATTACAAATGCCCTTTGCTATAATGAAGTTAGTTTATGGAAGTAGGAGGAGAAAAAATATGATGACACCTATGAGATGGTTTTATTCTTTTCTAAAAAAGTATCGAATAAAAATGATTATAGGATTAGGCTTAACCACAGTAATTGCAATTATTTCCATTTTAAATCCCTATATCGCAGGAGCGATTGTGGATGATGTAATTAAAGGGGAAAACAGAACAATTTTATATCCCCTTGTAGCATGCTTAGTAGTGGCAGTTTTATTGAATGCGACGCTGCGTTTTACAGCACAGCTTTTATTAGAAGGAGCTTCCCAAAAAATGCTTTTTGATATGCGGGATAAAGTATATCGCAAGCTTTTACAAGAGGATTTTTCTTTCTATAATCGAAAAAGAACAGGAGATTTAATGAGCCGGCAGACGGGAGATATGGATGCAATTCGACATTTTGTAGCTCATGTAATTTATACGGTATATAATAATATTTTGCTTTTTATTTTCTCATTGGCGATGATATTTACCGTAAATACTAAGTTGGCAGTGAGTATGTTGTTGATACTTCCATTTACCGCATTAAATACCTATATGCAGACAAAGAAGATACGTCCTGCTTTTCAAAAAAATAGAGATTGCTTTTCTTCTTTAAACGCTTTTGTACAGGAGAATATTGGCGGAAATAGAATAATCAAAGCATTTGCACGCGAAAAGTTTGAAACAGAAAAATTTAATGTAGAAAATGATAAATTTAAAAACACACAATTAGAGGGTGCAAGGATATGGAGAAGACATATACCAATTTTTGAGGTGCTTTCTTATAGCTTGGGTATTTTGTTAATGATTTATGGAAGTTATATGGTAATTAATAATGAAATTACATTGGGTGATTTGGTAAAAGTGAATGGTTATTTATGGATGTTGAATATGCCGCTTAGAATGGCTGGTTGGTGGATTAATGATATTTTAAGATTCACTACTTCCGTCGAGAAGATATATGATACATATCAAGAGGAGCCAGATGTAAAAACACCTGAGAGCGGGGCGGTATATAAACGGTTTGAGGGTATGGTAGAATTTAAGAATGTATCCTACGCAGCAGATGGGGCAGATATTGTTCGTGATATTGATTTTCGAGCGAAGAAAGGGCAGACGATAGGAATTATTGGCTCTACGGGAGCAGGAAAATCAACTTTAATGAATTTGTTATGTAGATTTTATGATACAACAGAGGGCGAAGTCTTAATTGATGGTGTGAATATTAAAAAGATGGATTTGGAAACATTGCGAAGCTCTATTGGGGTTGCGATGCAAGATGTATTTTTATTTTCAGACACGATTGAGGGGAATATTGCTTACGGATGCCCGGAAAGTACCTTTGAAGAAGTGAAGAATGCCGCAATTATGGCCGATGCAAATCATTTTATTAATGATATGCCAGAGGGCTATGATACAATCGTAGGAGAACGTGGGGTAGGTCTTTCAGGAGGGCAAAAACAGCGTATATCTTTGGCGAGAGCATTGCTTAAAAAACCATCTATCTTGATTTTAGATGATACCACTTCGGCTGTAGATATGGAAACAGAGAGCTATATTCAAACACAGTTGAGTAAGATACAAAAAAATTGTACAGTATTTGTAGTTGCTTATCGTATTTCATCAATAATTGATGCCGATTGGATATTGGTTATGGATGGAGGGAAAATTATAGAACAGGGAACTCATGAGACCTTGGTAAAACAAAATGGTTATTATACAAAGACATTTAAAAATCAGTATGGGGAGATACCATATGATTTACTAAAAGAAGCAAAATTTGTTTTACAGGAAAGTGGGGTGTAAGCGATGGCAAGAAACAGATATGATACGGATGAAACACTAGAAGATAAGTTTGATACTGGACAGCTTAAGCGGTTATTGAATTATATTGCACCACATAAAAAGCAAATGATAAAGGTTATTATTATTATGCTGACATCTTCAGCGATGACAATGTTAATTCCACTTTTAATGCAACGGGTTATGGATATTTATATACCAGAGGGCAATATGCGAAAAATTGCAATGGCTGGAATGACGACTGGGGTGATTGCGATACTTTGGGCTTTGAGCCAAAGAATTAAAATTGGTATTACGAGTAAAGTAGGGCAAAGTATTATACATACCTTGCGTTCCGATATATTTGCACATTTGCAGGAATTACCATTTTCCTATTATGATGAGAGACCTCATGGCAAGATTCAGGTAAGGGTAGTGAATTATGTGAATAGTTTAAGTGATTTACTCAGTAATGGTATTGTGAATACAATTACTGATCTGTGTAATTTATTCTTCATTATGATATTTATGTTTCTATGTGATGTTAGACTGACCTTAGTCTGTCTATGCGGATTGCCTGTACTTGCAGCATTGTTATTGTTTCTTAAAAAAAGACAGAGATTAGCATGGCAGATACAATCCAATAAGCAGTCAAACTTAAATGCTTATATAGCAGAAAGTATTAATGGGATTCGAGTTACACAAGCTTTTGTTAGAGAAAGAAAGAATACCAGTATCTTTAATGAGTTGAGTGAGGAATATCGTGTTTCATGGATGAAAGCGGTTGTTATGAATTTTTCAATAGCTCCGGGTGTAGAAGTTGTATCAGTTGTAACTACAGCGTTTGTGTATGTTCTAGGGGTGAGTAGGATACTGGCACCGAGTACAACATTGACAGTAGGTGTATTGATTGCTTTTACTTCATATATTGGAAGATTTTGGTCGCCAATCAATACATTAGCTAATTTTTATAATTCTTTGCTAACAGCAATTTCTTATTTAGAGCGTATTTTTGAAACTATTGATGAGCCAGTATTAATAAAAGATGAGCCTGACGCAAGTGTTATGCCGAAGATTACAGGAGTGGTGAAATTCGAGGATGTTTGCTTTGGATATGAAGATAATCAGTTAATATTAGATCATATTAATTTTACTGCTGAGCAGGGAAAAACTTATGCGATAGTGGGACCTACTGGTGCAGGAAAGACGACAATCGTAAATCTTATCAGTCGTTTTTATAATGTCAATTCAGGAAAAGTGTTGATAGATGGTGTTGATATTTCTAAAGTAACCTTGCACTCACTAAGAACCCAGTTAGGTATTATGATGCAGGATAACTTCATATTCACGGGAACGATTATGGATAATATTCGATATGGAAATAATGAGGTGAGTGATGAAGCGGTAATCATAGCGGCTAAAACAGTCTGTGCTCATGAATTCATCATGGAATTGGAAAACGGATATCATACAGAGGTAAATGAACGAGGAAACCGATTATCGGTAGGACAACGGCAGTTAGTCGCTTTTGCCCGTACATTGCTGGCAAACCCTAAAATATTGATATTAGATGAGGCGACTTCTAGTATTGATACCGAGACAGAATTATTATTACAGACGGGACTTAACCGAATGTTGGAGGGGCGAACTTCCTTTATTATTGCCCATAGGCTTTCAACGATAAAAAATGCTGATTGCATTATGTATGTGGATAAAGGCGCAATAGTAGAAAAGGGAACACATGAAGAGCTGTTAGAAGAAAGAGGAGAATATTATAAGTTATATATTTCACAGTTTAAGTTTTTAGATGGGAGATATTAATTAAGAGAGTTGAGAACTAAATGTAGGTGAACCCAAAAAGGTGTATGTAGAGGATTTTACATACACCTTTTTCTGAATAAGAGTGATAAAAGTTAAAATTGACATAGCATTAGTAAAATGATACGATATAAAAAAAACTAGAGATTAGGAGAAATGAGAATGTTAAATAAACTCAAAAGGAAGTGTTTGAAAAATAATATAGTTACTACTATAGTTCTGTTGTTAATTATCGGTGTGGTGGAATACTTTACAAAAGTTGTAGATTTGATTCGGGTAATGTGGCTATCTCAGAAATGGAATGTATTAGAAACTGGTTATAGGGATCAATTTTTAGTTGGTGTAATAATAATAGTTATTTGTCTTTGTGTGATAATCCATAATCTTATAAGCGCTGTGACAGGCAGAACGCTAAGTCAGATTAAAAAGTACCTAAAAAACAATCCCGTATATACGATGGAGGACATTGAGGCGGATTTAACATTAGCGACGAAACACGGTAAAAATCTGTATTTGGGTAGAAAATGGATAATAGAGAGTGTTGGATTTAAGGTAAAAATTACTCCATTGTCAGAAATAATATGGGCATACTATTATGAAATGATTCAAAATGGCGTTGTTCAGTCTCATCTACGCGTATATCAAAAAAATAAGAAAATGAATGATATGGCCATGAAAAATAAAGATGAAGTAGTCCAAGTGCTAGAGGATATGAAGAAACGTAAGTTGCCGATAGTGCTGGGGTATAGCAAGGAACTTATGAAAATGTTCAGGAAAGATTTTGAGGGATTTATTGCTTTAGCAAAGCAATCGAACCAGCAAGAGGAAATATAAAAATAATAAAAGTTGGACAGGTTATAAAGAAATATTTATAATTTGTCTAACTTTTTTATTTAGGAAAAGAATGTTATAATTATAATAGATAAAAATAACTTTAAAAGAGTAGGAGTAGCATGATGAAAGCGGTAATTTTTGATATGGATGGTGTCTTAATTGATAGTGAACAAATGTATTTAGATGGCGCTTATGAACAGATGAAAAAGTATTATCCAAATATAAAAAAAGAAGATTTTGTTCCCACGGTAGGAGCGAATGGCAGTAGAACAAAGGAAATTCTTTTTCAATCATCAGGGGAGACGGATAAAGATTATTTTAATAAGATATATCCAAGTTTTTATGGGGTAAGAAGTCTAGATTATAAAGCAATTATGCGAACGGAAGTTCCTGAAATTTTAAAATGGTTGAGAGAAAATCAGTATAAAATAGGACTGGCATCCTCAAGTCCTTGGGAGAATATTTGTCAAGTAGTAAAGGAATGTCAGATTGCCGAATATTTTGATTATATGGTAACAGGTGAAGAATTTAAAGAAAGTAAACCCCATCCAGAAATATATCTAACCACAGCAAAACATTTGGAATGTCAACCAGAAAACTGTTATGTGATAGAAGATTCCACTTACGGAATCACTGCAGGGAAACGAGCAGGCATGTGTGTAATCGCGCTAAAAGACGAAAGATTTAAAATGGATTATACATTGGCGGATTATACAATAGGTTCATTAGCAGAAATATTTTCGATTATAAAATCATAGAAGAAAGGGAAAAATATGAGAATAGAACATTTTGAGTATTTATCCAATGATAAGCTAACCAAAATTCATGGGATAAGATGGATTCCGGAGGGAGAGATAAAGGGTATTTTGCAAATTTCTCATGGAATGGCTGAGTATGTCAACAGATATGATGAGTTTGCTTCTTATTTAGCACAAAAAGGGATTTTGGTTACAGGAAATGACCACTTGGGTCATGGGAAGTCAATTACCCATAAAGAAAATGAGGGCTTTTTTAGTGAGAAAAATGGCAATGAAAATGTCATTGAGGACATTAGAGGTTTGCAAGATTTAACAAAAAGAGAATATCCGAATTTACCTTATTATATACTTGGCCATAGCATGGGTTCTCATTTATTAAGGCAATATATTTGTATATATGGAAATACGATTGAGGGAGCAATTTATTCAGGAGCGGGAAATATGTTCAATGTGGGGATAAAGCTGAGTATGACTGTAATTAAGGGGATAGCAAAAGTAAAAGGTTGGAATTATTCCAGTGAGGGTGTAGACAAGTTGGCAATAGGAGGTTTTAATAAAAAAATTAAGAATGCTAGAACGTCAAAAGATTGGTTATCAAGAAATGAAAAAAATGTGGATGAGTATATAAAAGATGAAAAATGTGGTTTTAGCTTCACTGTAAACGCATATTACAATATGTTAAAAGGAATGGATTTCGCTTTTAACAGAAAGAATATAAAAAAGATACCAAAAGATTTGCCAATACTGATGATTGCCGGCGATAAAGATCCAGTAGGCCATCATGGCAAGGATATTTTAGCCATTGCAAAGCAATATAAAAAAATGGGGATAAGACAGGTTGAGTATGTTCTATATAAAGATGACAGGCATGAGATTTTAAATGAAACTGATAGAGATAAAGTATATAGGGATATTTATGTGTGGTTAGGCTATCAAATAAGCAGCATTATTTTAAAATAATGCTGGCGGAATAAAAGAGATGAAAATAGAAAAAAAGGAGCAAGTATTTATGAAAAGAGAATTGGATTTTAGAATGGAACGCGAGGGTTTGGTTAAAGAGGGCGATAAGGTTGAGTTGAAAGAAGATATTGCCAATACTATGTCAGGCGTGGCCTATTACTATACAATAAAGAATGCAGTAGCAATGTCAAAGAACATAAAAGAGCGGGTGAATGTTTTGAATGGAATTGTTAGTAAAGTGGTAAATGATGGCGGAATTTTTACTGTTACTGTACAAATAATGGAAGAGATAGCACCATAAAACTGTCAGTTTTGTTGTCAGGTTTTTCAAATCAACAAAAAGCCAGCAAACATGCTGGCTTTTTTTGATTAGGTATTACTCAAATTGTATCGTTCCATCTGATGAGTCTAAGAGTATCATATAGCCAGTGTTCCCACTTTGACTAATAGTAGCAAGATGTTCATTTCCGTTTTCATCAGTAAATTGAACACAAAGGGAGGCAAAGTTTCCAGCAGGAGTTGGACTAACAACAAGTATTGCATTTCCTGGATGGAAAACGTCCGTGCTATATTCTTCTTTTGTAGCTTTTAAAAAGATGTGTGGTTCATTGACCGTTTCCAATGTGAATATTTTTAAATTATAAAGAGGCTCAGTGCTGGTAAAGTAAAAATCAAAATCATGATCATCACTTATATTAAGCTCAATAATGTTTTCATATGGGAAAAGTTCGAGGAGGCTTATATGATGAACCATTGCGCCCTCAAAGGTGGAAACAGCATCTGCGCTCTCTTCGGGAATCTCTACGGTAAAGGGAGTTTCTTCAGTTGGTGGTTGCGTTTCCGTAGCCGTTTCTGTTTCTTTAGCAGTATCTGTTTCTTTCGTAATTTCAGTGTCTTTAACTGTTGTGGTAGTATTGTCTTTTTTGCTATTACATCCGACAATCAATAGACTAACAACAAGAATTAAAATAAGATTTTTCTTTTTCATAATATCCTCCAATTTCTTTTTCATAATTATAACTTATTTTCCATAAAAAGGGAAGAGGTAGCCCGTAAAACCGTCAATTTTATTGTATGGAAAGAAAAAACTTTGCAAAAAAGTTACAGATATGTTAAGATAACAAAGTATAGATATTATTTGTAACTAATAGTTTATCAAAAAGAAAAATTAAGAAAGTTTAATTAGGAGAAAGTATATGAAATTTGGAAAGTGGAAAAGAATGATACTAACAATCGTATTAGTTTTTTTAATGGCGATTCCAGTACAGGCTTCCAATAGTTCAGAACAAATAGCAGATGCTCAAGACCAAAAAAGTCAAGCAGAGGAAGACTTAGAGGCGGCAGAACAAGCTATGATTGAACTGGAGAATACAAAAGCAGATTTAGAAATATATTTATCAGACTTAAATACACAGTTGACAGATTTAAATGCCAGTTTATATGAATTAGAAATTCAAGCGAGAGAAAAAGAAGCAGAGATATTACAAACACAGACTGAGTTGGATACGGCAAAGGAAATAGAAGCAAAGCAATATGAAGATATGAAAAAAAGGATTCAATTCATGTATGAGAATTCCAATACAGCTTATATTTCGTTATTATTAGCAGCAGAAAGTTTTAGTGATTTTTTAAACCGAGCAGATAATGTGGCACAAATATCTTCATATGACAGAGATATGTTACAGGAGTATCAGACAACACAGAACTTAATAGTAGAAAAAGAAACATTATTAGCACAGGAGCAGCAGGCAATATTAACATTGCAGACACAAGCAGAAGAGAAGAAAGTGGAGATATCAATTTTATTTGCCTCGACATCAGCAGATATAAATACATATGCAACACATATCGCAGACAAAGAGAATGAAATATTTGGTTATGAATATGAAGTAACAAGTTATCAAATGCTGATAGATGAATTAATAATGCAGGCAGAGGCAGAGGAAGAAGCGGCAAGAGCCTATGAAGAGCAAGTTAGGTTAGAAGCAGAACAAGCGATACGAGATCAACAGGCAAGTGCAAATCAGCCGCCANGTCAAGAACCATCTGGAAATGCTCCGGAAACACAACCAAATCCATCACCAGGGACGGGATTTCCAGAGGCGAGTGCAGGAGATTTAGAATTATTAGCAGCGATTATTCACTGTGAAGCAGTTGGAGAGGGGTATGAGGGACAAGTTGCGGTTGGAGCCGTGGTTATGAATCGTGTGAAAAGCCCTTTGTTCCCAAATACAATCAGTGGTGTGATATATCAACCATATCAATTTTCGCCAGTTGCTAGTGGTCGTTTGGCGTTAGTGTTGGCACAAGGAGCTGATCCATCATGTGTAGCGGCAGCACAAGCGGTATTAAATGGTGCGAATAATATAGGTGATTATCTATTCTTTAGAGTGGCAGATGGAAGACCTGGTTATATACTGGGCAATCACGTATTTCATTAAAAATTACAAAGTGAATATATAAGCAGAAAGAAAATCCGTTTTTGATTTTCTTTCTGCTTTTTTGGAATAATTTTATAAAGGCAATCATATATTACCTATAGAAACTGGAAGTGGTAAAAGGAGTGAAGAAAATTGACTGATTATAGAAGATTTATATCCTATTTGTACCAGTATGAAAAAGGTGAAAAAGGCGAGAATGTGGGATTTTCTAAAGTGGAATCGAGAAATGGAACCTGTAGAATAGCCATCAGTCTTAGAGGTGTATACATAGGTAAAAATGAACAGTGTAAAATCTACGGATTAGTCCAAAAAAAGAAATCTCTCTACGGAATTTATCTAGGCATGTGCCCGACGCAAAACGGAATGGTTGATTATAAAATATCAACCCAGACCGAAAACATTGGTGGCAGCAAATATTCTCTTGAAGACCTTTGCGGCGTGTTAGTGGATCCTGAAAGAGAAAAAATATTTGCTACGGGGTGGGACAAAAAACCAATTAATGTTAGATTATTTAGTTTAGTAGATGAAGAAATAACTGAAAAAGCAGAGGCATACGAGTATGTGCAAGCGGCAGAAGTGAAATATGAAGATGAAGAAAAAGAGATGGTAGAAGAGAAAAGTGAAGAAACTGTGCATCTGACAATGCAAAGCCGAATAGCTCACCATAGCAGGCAGAATATAGAGGAAGTAAAAAATAGCATAAGGCATAATCAAGAAAAAGTTATTCATTACAAAGAGCCACAAGAAAAATGGAATAGTTTGGTCGCTGCTTATAAGAGGATTGAACCATTTGAAGATGGCTATTTTGCTGAGTGTATCGAAATACAACCAAAGGATTTGGTACATTTACAAAGAGAAGAATGGATATTAGGAAATAATAGTTTTTTACTTCATGGATACTATAATTATAGGTATCTAATATTGGGCAGATTAGAAAAAGACAATCACTCCTTATTTGTATTAGGGGTTCCGGGTATATACGATAATCAAGAAAAGTTAATGGCAAATATGTTTGGTTTTCCAAAATTTAAATCAGCAAAGAATGTGCTTGCGACATCGGGCGAATTTGGATACTGGTATAGAACAGTGCGCTAATTCGATACCTTTTTGGCAGGAAATATGATAAGATGAGAACTATATACTAAATAGAAAAGGGATGAAGATTTTTATGTTAAATCATGAAAAGTACATGAAAGAGGCTATAAAACAGGCGAAGAGGGCATATGTTTTAGATGAAGTACCCATCGGGTGCGTTATTGTATATGAAGATAAGATAATTGCACGAGGATATAATCGTAGAAATACCGATAAAAATACACTTGCTCATGCAGAGATTACCGCAATCAAAAAGGCGACTAGAAAGTTAGGGGATTGGCGGTTAGAGGGTTGTACGATGTATATAACTTTAGAACCATGTCAAATGTGTGCAGGAGCGATTGTGCAATCACGTATGGACAGAATTGTGCTGGGAAGTATGAATGTGAAAGCTGGTTGTGCAGGTTCGGTATTGAATCTGTTGGATATGAAAGAGTTTAATCATCAAGTAGAGATTATACACGGTGTCAAAACTGAAGAATGTAGTGAATTGTTATCTCTTTTTTTCAAAGAGTTGAGGGTGAAAAAGAGAAAAAAGGGAGAAGTATAATAAAAAATCCAAGTTGCATTTGACAGCCCCACTTAAAAAGATTAGAATGATATTACAAAAATTCGGGGGATTAAACAACTATGAAGATTAAGGGAAATTCTGTTGTAATGCGTTGGTTCCTATCATATATTGTAATATTGACACTGTCCATTGTTGTGGGAATTGTGATATATAGCTACTCCTATAATGTGATAAGTTCCCAGACTGAACGAGTGTATGGGGGCTCCATGCGACAGGTGAGAATGGAAATTGATGGTAGGGTAAAAGAGATACAGCAGATGCTGGATCAGGTTGCGTTGAATAAGAACGTAAAAACGGCTATTCGAATAAAAGATAAGGCAAAACCAGAAGACCATTTTGTAATAATAGATATCATCGATCAAATTAACAGATATATTATGACCTATAGTTATATAGATGATATATTTATCGTTTTAAATGGTGCGGATTATATAATCAGTGCGACGGGATATATGTCTCAAGACCTCTTTTACCATTTGTATTATGAAAGTGAAGAGTATAGTCTGGAGCAGTTTAAGGATATGATGGGGAGTATTCAGCGCAATAATGTGACGAAGTATACTATTTTAGATGATAAAGAGACTCTATTATTCATGAAATCAGTGATAGATAGTCCCTATAGTGAAGAGTTTGGAACGGTTGTAATCGCTTTAAATCAGACTAAAATGGTAGAGCGACTTGAAAATGTGCGTTGGGACAATGGCATCGGCTTGTATATTTTAGATAGAGCAGATGAGCTTATTGCCACGGCAGCAGAGGGGATTTCACCAGAGTTTAAATATAACGAGATTCATAGAAGTGAAGAATTTGAAATTATTAATATTGATGGACTGGATTATGGAATGATGGTTAGTGAGTCAGATATCAAGGATTGGAAATACATTTCCCTGACACCGACGGCCTTATTAAAAGAACATGCAAATTCAATCAGGTATATTACGTTATTGGGCCTATTTGCTTGTACCCTGTGTGGTATATTTTTATCATATTATCTCACTAAATATAATTATAGCCCTTTGAATAGACTGGTTAATTTGTTCGGTTCTTCAGTGGAAACCGAAAAAGCATATATTGGAAATGAGTATATATGGCTGGAAGAAAGGGCAAAAAAGTTCTTTGAAGAAAAAGGAATATATGAGCACACGGTATGGAATAATCTTCGTATGCTCAAGAAATATTACTTATATACCTTATTAGAACAGCCTTTTGATACGGAAAATGGAGCAAGAGAAATGCAGCGATATCAAATCAGTTTGAAGTCGGCGTTCAATGTAGTGGTGCTTTTTAAATATGCAGCACCAGAAATGGAGATATTATCCGACGAAGAGAGCGACAACATAAATCTTCGTCAATATATTATTTCAAATATTTTTGAAGAAATAGCAGGCGAACATTTTAATGTGGAAACGACTAATTCAGGACAATGTGTTGCGGCAGTGATAAGTTTTCCAGCGGATTCAGAAGAGTATTTAAATACATTGCAAGATAGCATTGCTTTTGCACAGCAAAAAGTAATGGAGTTTTTCAAGTTTGGATTAATTGCCACCGTTGGGGAAATTCATAAAGGTTTTGAAGGAATATATTATTCAAATAAAGAGGCAAAAGAAGCCTTGCAATACGTGGATAAGAGTGGAGGACAAGACCTTGTTCTTTATCGAGAAGTTAGGGATATGCACTATCATTATCAATATCCATTAGAAGCGGAGCAAAAACTGATTAACCTGATGAAAATTGGGGCACATGAAGCGGCATGTGAACTCATTCGTTATATTTTTAAATTAAATGCGGAGAATAAGGTCAGTGGGGAAGTGAAACGCTGTATGGCATTTGACATCTTGGGAACAGTAATAAAAGGAATGGGTCAATTAGGCAACAGTGAGTATTTGGATAACAAAGACCTCAATATATCCGAGGTTGTAAATGACGATTTGGAAGAGCATATATGCAGGGCGGTTTTTAAAATATGTGAAAAAGTAAAAGAACAAAGTGAAAGAATGGATACACCACACCTTAGCGAAAGCATAAAGGATTATGTAAGAAGAAATTATAATGATCCGGATTTGAATATCTCCCTTACGGCATTGCATTTTAATATGACACCATCCTATCTTTCCGTAATTTTCAAAGAGGAAACAGGATCAGGACTGTTGGATTATATCAATACAATTAGAATAGAAGAATGTAAGAGACATTTGTTAAAGGGGGTAAGTGTTGTAGAAATTGCTGAAATGACTGGTTTTAGAGGGAGCGGTGCTTTGATAAGGGTGTTTAAAAAACTTACAGGAATCACTCCAGGGCAATATAAAAAAGTGAATCATCCGATGAATGGTGAAAACAATAGGAACGATGCCTAAAGGCGAAAAAAGAGACATATTTTATATGTTTCTTTTTTTTGAAGCTATATTTTTGAGATTTTGCACATGTGTTTTATAAATTGATAATGCCAAATTTTATATTTTGCATATGTGGTTGGAGATATGAATATATACAAAAAAATAGAGGGCTGATAAAATCATATGTATGACGTGGCAAACATGAGGGTATACTTGAGATAGGGCGTCGTAAAAATAAAAAATTAAGAAAAGGAGTGTTAGTTAGTATGAAAAAAAGATTATTAGCAGTAGTATTAGCAGCGACCATGGTAATGGGAAGTTTGGCTGCGTGTAATAGCAGTTCTAATAAGGAAACTGATCCAACAGAAAAAGCGACAGAAAAAGCAACTGAAGCAACAGAGAAAGCAACAGAAGCAGCGACAGGAGAAACAGAAGCAGGAGGGACATATCCACTTCAAACAGATGTAACCCTTAGCTATTGGGCAGATCTTAATACCAGTGTTTCACCAAACTATGCTAGTCTTGGGGAAACTCCATTTGGTCAAGGTTGGATGGAAAACACAGGTGTTGACATTGAATTCTTACATCCACCAAGTGGAATGGCGGCTGAAAATTTCAGTCTTATGATAGCAGATGGTGATTTACCAGATCTTATTGAGCATCCATGGTTGACAAATTATCCAGGAGGCCCACAAAAAGCGATTGATGATGGTATTATCGTGCCATTGAATGACATTATTGATCAATATGCTCCTAATTTAAAAGCATATTTGGAAGCAAATCCACATATTGATAAACTTGTAAAGACAGATGAAGGAAATTATTACGCATTTCCATTTATCAGAGGTGATGTTGGACTTCTTAACACAATCGGTCTAATGGTAAGAAAAGATTGGTTAGATGAACTTGGATTAGAAGTACCGACAACGATTGATGAGTGGCATACAGTGCTAACAGCATTTAAAGACAAAGGCGTGGCTTCACCATTCGTATTTGAATATACAATGGGTTCTTTATTAGCAGCGAATCCTTTTATGTATGCTTATGATACAAACAGAGAATTTTTTGTAGATGCAAATGATATGATACGTTTTGGTCCAATGGAACCAGGGTATAGAGATTATCTTGAAACATTTGCAAAATGGTATGCAGAGGGACTTATAGATGCAGATATCGCAACACAAGGGTTAGATCAAGTGAGCGCGAAGATGACAAGTGATGATGCTGGTGCTTCAATCGGTTGGGCAGGAAGTCGTCTAGGTGTTTGGACAAATTCAGCAATATCTACAAATCCAGACTTTGAACTTGTACCAGCACCAGTACCAGCATTAACAGCAGGTGGAAAAGCAGAAATGGGACCAATCGAATCACAATATCCAGCACAAGCAGCAGTAGCAATTACAACAGCTTGTAAAGATATTGAAGTAGCAGCAAGACTTCTTGACTGGGCATATGGTGAAGAAGGACATTTATACTTTAACTTTGGTACTGAAGGTGTGAGTTATGATATGGTAAATGGTTATCCAACATATAGAGAAGAAGTGTTAGAACATCCAGATGGATGGCCTAGAGCACAGTCACTTGCGGCGAATATTCGTGGTAACTATAATGGACCTTTTGTACAGGATTTACGTTACTTAGAGCAATTTTATTCATTGCCAGCACAGGAAGACAGTATTGGTATTTGGGGAGATCACAATGGTGTAGCATATAGATTGCCATCTATCACTCCAACATCAGAAGAGAGTTCAGAATTTGCAATGATTATGAATGAAATTAACACATATAGAGATGAGATGACAATTAGATTTATACTTGGAACAGAAAGTTTCGATAATTATGATAAATTCATTGAAACAATGGAAACGATGGGTATAGAAAGAGCAGTTGAAATCCAAAATGGAGCATATGCACGTTATAAAGATCGTTAGTCAGTTATAAAGTTAGACGGAATGATACAGCTAATAGAGGTATCATTCCGTTTTAACCTTAACAAATAATCGGCTTAATTATACAATAGAAAAAAATATGTGATATTGGAAGGAGACATGCGCAGTGGCAAGAGGAAAAAAAACAACATATAAAAGAGTTAAAAAAAGTTTTGGACTAAGAGCAAGAGAAGATATGCATAAAAATAAATCCTTATATTTATTGATTATACCGGTTATTGTTTTTTATGTATTATTTCAATATAAGCCAATGTACGGGGCATTAATAGCATTTAAGGATTTTAAACCAGCACTAGGATTTGATGGAAGTAGATGGGTTGGTTTTGAACATTTTATCAGATTTTTTAATAGCCCATTCTTTGTAAGGCTGATAAAAAATACATTTCTTATCAGTTTCTATAATTTGCTTTTTGGATTTCCAGCACCCATCATGTTAGCACTTTTGCTAAATGAGGTTAGGGGCAGAGTATTTAAGAAAACAGTACAGACCATATCTTATCTACCTCACTTTATATCTGTAATTGTAGTGGTGGGTATGATAACAGACTTTTCTTTGAGTACAGGTTTGTTTAATGATATAATTACCTTTTTTGGCGGTTCAAGATCTCCACTTTTACAAAGACCGGAGCTTTATAGAACAATATATGTAGCTTCAGATATTTGGCAGGGGGTAGGCTGGGGAACGATTATTTACCTATCAGCACTTTCTGGTGTTGATACACAGCTATATGAAGCAGCGATGATTGATGGAGCCGGACACATCAAACGATTGATACACATTACATTGCCGTCAATATTACCAACAATCGTGGTAATGCTGATATTAAGAATGGGTTCACTTATGACAATAGGATATGAGAAGACTATCCTGCTTTATAATCCATCCACTTTTGAAACGGCTGATATTATTTCTTCTTATGTATATAGAATTGGTATTTTAGAACAGAACTGGAGTTATTCGACTGCGATTGGATTATTTAATTCGGTAATTAACCTTACTTTGCTGCTCTTTACAAATAGGCTAAGTAAGAAATTAACGGAAACCAGTTTATGGTAGGGGGAGGAGTATAAAATGGCGAAAACAAAAGTAATAAAATCAAGTGTAATTAAAAAATCAAAAGCGAGAGTTGCATTTGAAGTTTTTAATTATTTCTTCTTAGCAGCAGTAGCCTTATTGTGCTTATATCCAGTGTATTATGTTACAATGGCTTCTGTCAGTGATAGTAATTTACTGATGCAGCATAGCGGCTTATTATTTAGTCCGCAGGGATTTAGTTTGGCAGCATATGATAGAGTGCTTAAAAATCCAATGATATTGACAGGGTATGCAAATACCTTATTCATTTTAATAGTAGGAGTATTTCTCAGTCTTGTGATGACATCACTCGGTGCATACTTCCTTTCAAGGAAAGATGTGATGTGGAAGAAGCCAATTATGATGATAATTGTCTTCACAATGTTTTTTTCAGGCGGAATGATACCATTTTACTTAAACCTGAGAGATTTGAATTTAACAAGGACTCTTTGGGGGTTGATATTTCCATTTATGATTAATACTTATAATTTAATTATTCTTAGAACTTCATTCCAAGCGATTCCAGAATCACTGATGGAGGCGGCAAAAATAGATGGAGCAGGGCATATTACAATTCTAGGAAAAGTAGTATTGCCGCTTTCTAAGGCAATTTTGGCAGTTATGGTTCTGTATTATGGAGTGAGCACATGGAACGGTTGGTTCTGGGCGTCCACAATATTAAGAGACAGAACAATGTATCCACTACAGGTTATTTTACGAGAGATACTTCTGCAAAACAGTTTGTCAGGAATGACGATGGGAGTAGATGCCGGAGATCAGGAATCTGTTGCCGCAACGGTAAAATATGCAACTATTGTAATTGCGACATTACCAATACTTTTTATATATCCATTCTTGCAGAAGTATTTTACTGCGGGCGTGATGGTAGGTGCTGTGAAAGAGTAGCATGAAACGATAATAATATATAGTATAAAGGAGAATAAAATGACAAAAATTAATAGTGATATGTATTTATATAAATTAATGACAACCGAAATAGAAGAAAAATTAAGAAGAACAGCAAGTTTGTACACAAAGGGCTTTCCGCATGTAAGTGAAAAATATGAATATATTGCAGAACCAAATAATTTATGGACATCTTCATTTTATCCTGGAATGATGTTTTTGATGTATGATTTGACCGGAGATGATTTCTTCCTAAAGTATACAGAAGATTATCTTGATAGCTTTGAGGAAAGATTGGATAAGAGAGCCCATATATCGCATGACCTAGGGTTTTTATATACGCTATCTTCGGTGGCACCATATAAATTGACTGGCAATGAAAGAGGAAAAAAGGTTGCTCAGCGTGCTGCGGATATGTTGGCAGAACGTTACAATGAGGACGGGCAGTATATACAAGCATGGGGCGAGTATGGCGTAGGAACTCCCGATGTAAGAATTATTATTGATACAATGTTAAATCTTCCATTACTATATTGGAGTGAAAATGAGAAACATCATGAAATGGCAATCGCACATGCTAGAACCAGTGCAAAATACTTAGTTCGTGATGACTATACTTCATTTCATACCTATTGGATGAATCCTCAGACGGGAGCGCCGGTTAGAGGAGCAACTCATCAGGGATTAAGAGATGAATCAACATGGGCTAGAGGACAGGCGTGGACAGTTTGTGGATATGCTCTTTCCTACATGTATACCAAAGAAAAAGAATTTCTTGAAGTGGCAACAAAGGCAGCACGGGTGTTTATAGATAATTTACCAGAAGATTCAGTACCATACTGGGATTTCAATTTTAATGATAATGCTCCCGATATACGTGATACTTCAGCGGCATCAATCTTTATTTGCGGATTGTTAGAGTTATGTAAATGGGTGGATGAAGAGACCGCCGAAGAGTACAGACAGGTAGTTTATAAAATGATGAGATCATTATTTGATAAATATTTTGAGCATAATCCGGATACTTGTGGAGTTCTAAGAGAAGCGATGTATCATCGAGATGGTGGTGCGGACGCATATACTTCATGGGGAGATTATTTTTTCCTTGAGGCATTGGTGAGACTACAAAAGGACTGGAAATTATTCTGGTAAATGGAGGGGCATAATGAATAGTACACAGAGTAAACTAGCGAATAATCTATTAAATTCAAGAGCGGATGCGGTGAGAGCGGTTCTTGATATGTGTGAACCATTAAAGGCATTCTATTCAGACGGAAAAGCATTATTATATTTGGGTGATACAGCAGCTCATTATGGAGAAAAATCAGCGAGAATGGAAGGATGGGCAAGAATGCTTTGGGCTTTAGGCCCTCTTTTCGCTGGTGAAAATGAAAACCTGCCATTAGAGATGCAAAAGGAAATACAGGAACTAAAGGATATCTATTTGACCGGTTTGATAAACGGTACAGATCCAAATCATGCGGAGTATTGGGGGGATATCTATGACTTTGACCAAAAGATGGTGGAAACAGCCGCTATGGCAGTGAGTTTGGCGATAGCGAAAGATACTCTTTGGGAGCCGCTTACAAAAGAACAAAAAGATAAAGTATATCAATGGATGGAGGGCATTAATGCTCATGGTGTTCATCCTAATAACTGGCGCTTCTTTCGGATTCTCACAAATATGTGCTTTGAAACATTGGGCTTACCATTTAATACGGAAATGTTGAAGACCGATTTGGAACTGATAGAAAATTGTTATGTGGATGAGGGTTGGTATTATGACGGTCATGCTGGTCAAATGGATTATTATATTCCTTTTGCAATGCATTTTTACGCACTCATTTGGGCAAAGGTATCAAAGAGTGGTGATGAAGAGTATAAACTTAAAATCAAAGAACGTGCAGTGACATTTACTAAAGATTTCAGTGCATGGTTTGCTGATGACGGGGCAGAGGTACCTTATGGTCGAAGTCTTACTTACAGATTTGCTCATTCTGCATTCTTTGCCGCTATGGCATTTGCTGATGTGGAGGCGTTGCCTTGGGGACAAACACGTCGGCTGGTGATGCAAAATTTAAGACATTGGTTTAATCTGCCTATTTTTGAGAGAAGTGGAGTGCTTACCATCGGTTATAACTATCCGAACTTGATTATGAGTGAAAGATATAATTCACCGGGTTCGCCATACTGGGGATTTAAGGTGTTCATGTTCTTGGCTCTTCCAGATAATCACCCATTTTGGCAAGCTAAGGAAGAAAAGTTGCCAAAGGTAGAGAAAGTATTAAAGCAAAAAAGTAAGATGTTAGTGGTGCATGATAATAATGTTGAAAAACAACATATACAAATCTTTGTTACCGGCCAGCACAGCATGGAGTTTGGTAATTCACGTTCAAAATATGAAAAGTTTGTATACTCTAATCGAATGGGATTCAGTGTATCAAGAGATGCAAATCTTTCAGGAGGTGCTTTTGATAATACCATAGCATTTTCTTATGAGAGTGAAGATGCTTATAGAATGCGTTATGGACATGAGGAATTTGAAGTTACAGATGAATACACCAGAACAAGATATCGAATATTCCCAGAAACAATGGTGGAAAGCATTATCGTACCATTGACGGATAGCTGGCATGTCCGTATCCATAAAGTGAATACGGATAAGAAGATAAAGTATGCGGACGGCGGATTTGCTTTATCAGCACAAGAGCCTTTTGCTTATATGGTGAGTGATGATAATGGAAAATATAAGCCAGAGTATGTATATAAGGAAGAGAATACATTAAAAGCATTGTTCCCTTGGGGAAATACAGTGGCAGTCAGCTATACAGCAGGAGATTTGCAGTTGGTGGATATCGCTCCTAATACAAACCTCTTGGTAAATCTCTCAGTAATTCCATATGTAACAGGAGTAGCAGAGGCTGGGGAAAGTATTATAGTGAATGCATTTCATGGAAATCTTGATAAAAAGAATATATCTGATTTTGCGAACTTACCGTTGGTGAGAGTAGAGGGTAATGTGATAGAAATCAAATATAAAGATTCAGAGCACAGAATAACAATATAAAAAGGGTATAAACTTGAAAGCAAATGATTTTGCGAAAGGGGATTTACAATTATGTATAAGGAACTCCTAAAAAGTTGGTGTGATGCCATGCTTGATTTGCAGATTAAAGAGGGTGAGTATGGGCGGATAAAAGGTGGGATAATGTGTCCTGCTTGTATGCGAATACACGGAAGAAGTGCCGATGCCATGTTACCGATGCTCACGATGTATAAACTTACAAAGGATAAAAAGTACTTAGAGAGTGCTAAAATGCTGTTTGATTGGTCAGAAAATATGGTTAGACCAGATGGAAGTTATAATAATGATACGAATAGCAGTTGGAATGGAATTACCGTATTTGCAATGATACAGCTAGGGGAATGCTTGAGTAACTATAAGGATATCATCGAAGAAGAGTCTTACCAAAAATGGTATGATAGATTTTTGATATCAGCAGAGTATATCCGAGATAATATTGAGGCAATAGGCGGGAATATTAATTATCCTGTGACCGCTTCTCATGCGATGGCAATCGCTCATGAATTGACCCATGATGAAAGTTTTGCAAAAAAAGCAAAGGTTTTAGCGGATTTTTCAGTCGATCATATAACAGAGGAAGCATTGTTGTATGGAGAGGGTCATAATTGGGAAGAGGTGACACCAAAGGGTTGTAGACCAGTGGATATGGGCTATAATGTGGAGGAATCTATTCCGGCACTCATCAGTTATGCCGATATAATGAAAGATGAAGAAGTGATGGCAGCAGCGGTAAGAACTGCGAAAAAGCATATGGAGTTTATTATGCCGGACGGCGGTTTGGACAATAGTTTTGGAAGCAGAAGCTATAAATGGAGTTATTGGGGAAGTCGTACTTCTGATGGTTGTCAGGCTGGTTTTGTACGTTTGGCAAAACAGGATACCGATTTTTCAGAGGTTATATATCGAAATACCAAGCTTCTTTTGGAATGTACTCACAATGGACTTTTATATGGTGGGCCAATGTATTATGAAGCAAAGGAGCCTCCTTGTATACATCACACTATATGTCATGCGAAAGCATTGGCATGTTTGGTAGAGCATGAGGTGTATCCAGAGGGCGGAAATTCACTTCCAATAGAGCGGATGGATGGAGTCGTAAAGTATCCGAGTGTATCAACATATAAAATAGTGAAAAATGATTGGTATGCAACCATTACCGATTATGACTGTGTATATATACCGGGAGGACATCCGACTGGCGGAAGCATCAGTTTACTTTGGAATAAGCAGTTTGGCCCTGTTATGGCAGGAACGATGGAGCACTATAGGCAGGTGGAACCAAATAATCTACAAATGCCAAGATATCAGTTTGACATCAATACGACACCAAGGATAGAGAAAAGAATAGGAAAAGAAGTCTATACGAGCAGCATGGATTTAACCGCATTTTTAACTGTCAAGGATAAAGGCGAAGCCGGCATAAAGGCAAGAGCGGTGGGACAGTTAAGGGATATTTCTCAGCAGAATGTAGGTGGATATGAGCTGCGTTATAAGGTTGGGGACGATTTCAAAATAAAGGGTTTTACGCTTTCAGATGAGGCGGTATTTATATTCCCAATTATATTGAGCAGTGCCAATACAAGCTGGAAATTGGCTAACAATACATTTACAGCCGAGAAAGAGGGTTGTAAAATCAGTATTGAGGCATCAGAGAAGATTTGGATTCCGGATGAATATATCAATGAGGACAAGAGTGTTCGTCGGTTGATTAATCCAATCGGTGGATTTGAAATGTTGCCGCTTAGAATTAGTCTGAAAAATGGAGAAAAGTTTGAGATTAAAATCAACATAAAGAAAATTTAGGAGGACTTTAAGAATGAGTTTTAAGAAGGATTTTATTTGGGGAAGTGCAACCGCCTCATATCAAATAGAGGGCGCCGCTTATGAAGATGGCAAAGGGCTTTCTATCTGGGATGTATTTTGTAAGGAGCCGGGAAATGTCTTTGGAAATCATAGCGGAGATGTCGCTTGTGACCATTATCATAAATACAAAGAGGACGTACAGCTAATGAAAGAGCTGGGAATAAAGGCCTATCGGTTCTCCTTATCATGGCCTCGCATAATGCCGGATGGCACTGGTGCGATTAATGAAAAGGGAATAGAATTTTACTCAAATCTGATTGATGAACTCATCGCAGCAGGTATTACACCATATATTACTTTATTTCATTGGGACTATCCTTATGCGTTGCATAAAAGAGGGGCATGGATGAACCCGGATAGCTCTGATTGGTTTGCTGATTACGCAAAAGTGGTAGCCGAAAGATTTGGCGACAGAGTGAAGCATTTTTTCACGATAAATGAGCCGCAATGTTTTATCGGGTTGGCATTCCATGAAAGGGAGATGGCACCAAAATATAAAAGCACAAGAAGAGATGTATTACAAATGATTCACAATGTGCTATTAGGACATGGCAAGGCGGTAAAAGTGCTTAGAGATAATGTCGCGGATTGTAAAGTAGGTTATGCACCGACGGGTGGAACGTGTTATCCGGTGAGTGACGATAAAGCCGATATCGAGGCGGCATATCAAGAAATGTATAGATTTTCGATAGACAAAACTTGGTGGATGGGCATTCCGTGGTGGAGTGATCCGATATTCTTTGGAAAGTATCCAGAGGAGGGCATTCAAGCATTTGGTGAAGAGATGTGTACCATCGCACCGGGGGATATGGAAATCATTAGTCAGCCTCTCGATTTTTATGGGCATAATATATATCAATCAGCGCCGGTAAGGGCGGATGGAAAAGGTGGGGCTGAAGTTCTTCCACATAAGGTTGGAATGCCAAGAACCTCCATTAACTGGCCAATTACGCCACGAGGAATGTATTGGGCGGCGACGTTTTTATATGAAAGATATAAATTGCCAGTTATAATCACTGAAAATGGAATGGCTTGCCATGATGTAGTTTCAGTAGATGGGAAGGTACATGATCCGAATAGAATTGATTATACGCAAAGATATCTTAGAGAATTAAAACGTGCTTCCGAAGACGGAGCCGAGGTGGATGGATATTTCTATTGGAGTGTTATGGATAACTTTGAATGGGCAAAAGGCTATAATGAAAGATTTGGACTTATTTATGTGGACTATGAAACACTTGAAAGAACGCCGAAAGATAGTTTTTATTGGTATGCGGAAGTGATAAAGCAAAATGGTGAGAATTTGTAGTGTTAAAAAAATAGTAATAAAGGGAAAGGGGCTTACTCTGTAAACTCCTTTCCTTTTATCAATACGGGATTTTTATAAGTAGGTAGCTTCGATTTGTCAAGAGTAAAATGTATGGCTTCATCACTCTTGATGAGTCTATTGGGCTTCATTTATTAATGAATATTGTTCTAGGTGTGTTCTCTTTTTTATATTATGGTGAAAATGTGATTGAATGTCAAATTGATCTTGGCTTTTGTAGTTTAGGCGCACCAATAGACCTTGAGTTCACGACAAACATAAAAATCCAAGCAAAAATCAATTTGACTTTTGTACCAAGTAAATGTATAATCAATGTTACCTGTTTACGATGTAAACAGAACCTAAATACGTTATAAAGTTTCCGTGCAGCCGGGGAGTTAGCGGTGCCCTGTACCTACAATCCGCTACAGTAGGGGTGATGTCAAACTGAGGGCTTTTTATTGCAAGGCTGCCCTCTATAAGTGGCGATGACGTTTGGGTCTTACGCAACAGAAATCTACGAACCGTGTCAGGTCAGGAATGAAGCAGCACTAAGTAGAACCTTTTGTGTGCCGTAAGGTAGCCTGGACTGAGTTAACTGTAGAGGTAACGCTTGTGGTAGGAGTTCAAAGGGCGACGCACGGATTTAATATATAATTTTTTAATTTCTGATTTTGGAAAATAAATATCCAACCAGTATGGTAATGCCCAAACAAATAAATAGAATACTTCCGTAAGTATCAATATAGCCGAGTATTTTTTCCCAAGAAGCACCAAAAAAGGCACCTAGGGCAATTAGAAGAGTATTCCAGATTAGACTGCCGATAGTGGTTAAGATAAGGAATTTTGGCATCGGCATTCTGGCCATACCAGCAGGTAAGGATACTAAACTTCGGATAATCGGAATACATCTTCCAAAGAATACCGAAGAAGAACCATATTGATTGAAATTCTTCATAGTCTTTTGTACATCATCTTTTTTAAATCTGAGTAATTTTCCAACTTTTCCATCCAATAAAGTGATCAGCTTATCATGAGTGAGTAAGCTCCCTATTTTGTAAAGAATAATAGCACCAGTCAAAGAACCGATAGTAGAGGCTATGATAACACCGCTGACCTCAAGTTTGGTATAGGTAGTCATAAAACCGCCAAAAGTTAAGATAACTTCTGAGGGTATTGGGGGAAATAAGTTCTCTATTAAAATTAACAGTGCAATTCCTCCATATCCAAGTGTATCCATAATGTATAAAATCCAAGCCTGCATATTTAATAACCTCAAAATTCAATTTATATAATAATATGATAAAAAGATTAAGAAAAGACTCATAAAAAAATTTTAACAGGGGTGGAAATATGCAAAGAGATGTTGTAAAATAAGCTGTATCAAAAAGCAGAATTAGGAGGAAAAAATAGATGATAAGAATAGGTATTGTAGGTTATGGGAATTTGGGTAAAGGTGTTGAGTTAGCAATAGCACAAAATCCCGATATGGAGTTGATAGGAGTGTTTACACGCCGCAGTCCAGAATTAGTTTCAGTGTTGACAGAGGGGGTAAAGGCTTATGAGATTCAAAAGGCCGCAGAGTTTAAAGATAAAATAGATGTAATGGTATTATGTGGAGGAAGTGCCACAGATTTACCTGTGCAAGCCCCAGAGTTTGCGGAAATGTTTAATATAATAGACAGTTTTGATACCCATGCAAATATCCCTAATCATTTTGAAAATGTGGATAAGTCCTGCAAGAAAGCAGGGACAGTGGGGATAATCTCAGTGGGTTGGGATCCAGGGTTATTTTCCCTAAATAGAATTTATGCGGAATCAATTCTTCCAAATGGAAGTACATATACATTTTGGGGAAAAGGGGTGAGCCAAGGTCATTCCGATGCAATACGTCGTGTGGCAGGTGTAAAAAAAGGAATACAATACACAGTGCCAGTAGAAAATGCCATGCAACGAGTGAGAAATAGTGAATTTCCAGAGTTGAAAACAAGAGATAAGCATATAAGAGAATGTTATGTGGTTCCAAATGAGGGAGCAAATTTGGAGCAAATCAAAAATGAAATTGTAACTATGGAAAATTATTTTGCAGATTATAATACAATGGTTACTTTCTTGACAGATGACGAGTTTGATAGCGTTCATAACAAGATGCCTCATGGGGGCTTTGTGATGAGAAGCGGGAAAACAGGTGAGGGTGAGAAAACAAATCAAAATATTGAATATTCTTTGAATTTGGAATCAAATCCCGAGTTCACCGCCAGCGTTCTTATTGCATATGCAAGAGCCGCATATCGACTACATAAAGAGGGAAATATTGGCGGAAAAACCGTGTTTGATATTGCACCATCTTATTTAACAACGAAAACCAGTGAGGAATTGCGCAGAGAGATATTATAGAATCGACCAGTCTCCTTTATCTTCTAAATTAATATTTTGAGGATAAAGGAGGCTGATATTTTTTGTGATGTAGAGTATAGTCTACAATATGTATAATTTATAAAAAATTAACTTGACGCATTAGGAAATGTGAAATATATTTGTTATTGATACATGATGAATTACTTAGCAAAGAGATAACATTATTTTAAATGTAGTACCATGATTTTTCTGGGAAGATACTTTGATAGTACCATTATGTGCGTCAATGATATTTTTCGTAATGGAAAGTCCAAGTCCAGTACCATTTGTTTTTGTGGTTGAAAAAGGAGTATATATATTTTCCAGTTGTTCTTTATTCATTCCAATACCTGTATCTGCAACCGATAGTATTAAGTGTGTTTCAGAGTATGAAAGAGATACAGTGACCGTTCCGGCATCTTTAATTGCCTCAAAAGCATTTTTAATTAGATTAATTAAAATTTGACGTAGCTTTATAGCGTCGCCCATAATTGGACATGAAGTATGGGAATATTGGAGAATTAGTTTTTTAGAAGAACTTAAAGTGTAAGCGTCAATAGAGGTACTCAGTGAAGCAATGATTTCTTCCAAATATAATTTCTCAAGATTCACATTATCGCTATTATTAAATGTGGATAAATCAATTAGAAGTAATCGGAGGTGATTTACATCTTCTTGAATATTTGGCCAGAATTGAAAATGACTTATCTCTGGATGCTGTGATTGAATAAATTGCAATGAACTGTTAATGAGTGTTAGAGGATTGCTGATTTCATGTACAATTTGGGCAATCTTATATTGATAATCTTCTTGCAAGTTCTGAAGCAATGCTGCAAGTTCCTTGTCTTTGGTGGTTAGTTTTGTTAATAGTAAATTATTTTTTGGGCTTAACATTTTTTTCTCCTCTTTATATAATATATGCAAAATTTTAACATATACAAAAAGGTTAGGCAAACAGAAGTTGACAACAAAAAATGACAAAGTAATTTAAAAGCATTATATAAACCAAACAAATAAGGTATATTAAAGATTCTAAATATATTAGGCTTCAAATAAAATGAAAGGGATTTTAATTCTAAAGAAAAAATATGGATATAAAAAATAATAAGTTTAACAGAATTTATGAAGATTACAAAAAGTTAATAATGAAAGTAGCGGCGAACAGATTAAGGTGTTATGATGCCGCTCAAGAGATATGTCAAATAACCTTTATGGAATACTACATAAAGATGGAGACTATTGAAGAGGAATTCATAAAGCCTTGGTTAATGCTCGTTGCTAGAAATACAACGATTGACTATTTAAGAAAACGCAATGTTAGGCTGCTTAGGCAAGAGGGTATAGAGGCGGCCGAGGTGATAGATTATGAAGTGGTTTATGACCATAGTGCGGAGAGGATAGTTAGGAAAATCATGAGTACAGAATTAGTTTATAGTATTTTATATGAACTAAAAGCACTTAATCCAATATGGTATGAGTTAATTGTAAACATTGGAATTTTAGATAGACAACAGGTAATCGTTGCAAGAGAGATGAATATTACATTGTCCGTGTTAAGGGCGAGATTATATAGAGCACGATGTTGGTTAAGAGAAAGATTTGGCGATGATTATGAGCTATGTAAACAGTAGCACTTCACCACTGTTTACATAGGGAAAAGACAGAGCATTATTTTGTTGCGGTAGTTTCAATTAATTGAGTAATAATAGAGATGGTATTATCCTGCTTACTCTCTTTCATATTTTGAATATACTGCATACGATTTTTATACAAATCTTGAATGGTCAAAAGCAAGTTTTCTTCGGTAAGATTTTCTTCTTCAATAACCTTACTAAAGCCCTGAGCTTGGAATGAATTAGCATTTAGTATTTGGTCACCACGACTGGCACTTGCGGAGAGTGGGATCAAAAGATTTGGTTTTTTTAAGGCGAGTATTTCACAAATGGCATTTGCACCGGCACGAGAGATGATAATATCTGAGAGGGCAAATAAATCGGCCAATTCTTTTTTGACATACTCATATTGTACATAACCTTTCAGTGCTGTAAGGGAAGGATCTATTTTATCTTTACCGCACAAATGAATGACTTGAAACTCTTCCAATAAAGCAGGTAAAATGCTGCGTACAAAATTGTTGACAACAGCGGAACCAAGACTGCCGCCAATTATCATAATAGTGGGTTTGTTGGCGGACAAACCACAAAAATTTAAAGCACTTATTTTATTGCCAGAAAGTAATTCTTGACGAATTGGCGAGCCTGTGAGTACCGCTTTGTCTTTTGGTAAATGTTTCAAAGTTTCTGGAAAATTGCAACAAACTTTAGTTGCTGAGGAGATACTCAAGCGATTAGCAAGTCCTGGTGTCATATCGGATTCGTGTATAATTACGGGGATTTTAAATTTTTTAGCGGCGAAAACTACGGGAACAGTTACAAATCCCCCTTTTGAAAAAAGAACATGAGGCTTAATGCGTTTTAGCAGTTTTTTTGAATCACGATAACCTTTTATAACTTTAAAGGGATCAGAGAAATTCTTAGGGTCAAAATAGCGTCTGAGTTTTCCAGAGGATATTCCATAGTAGGGAATACCCATTTCTTCAATTAGTTTTTTTTCAATCCCATCATGGGAACCGATATAATGGATTTCATAATTCATTTCTTTTAGCTTAGGAATTAAAGCAATATTTGGAGTGACGTGACCGGCACTTCCGCCGCCAGTAAGTATAATACGTTTCATAAAAAGTAATACTCCTTTCAATGTCGTGTTGACAAAAGATGGTAAAAGTAGTGAAAAAATATATCAAGTTTATTTATATAGATAGTATATAACGTAATTCTATTTTAATATTATACACTTATGAAAAAAAGTCAAGAAAAGACTGAAATTAAAAAGATTTGTAAACTTAATGCTAGGGGGATAGATAGAGATGGGAAACGGTAAGATGGTTTCGATATTAAAGAATAGTAACCGGCGGAATCGAAGGCGAAAAGGTAATGTGGTTGATAAAAAATTTAGGGAATTGGTGTTAAAAGTGACAGAAGAAGAGGAAAAGCGAGTAGAAGAGAACCCTAGATTAGAGGAGATGCCAGTCCCTGATGAAATGTTCGAGAATATCCTTATGGAGTTACATAATCGGGGGCAGTTACGAGAAGAAGACCTACCCATGTTGGAGCAGATAAAAGATAATAAGAAAAGAAAGAATAGTGTGGTCAGTGAACTGCCGGAGGAAGATAGAGAAGCGCTTTTATTAGGGCGGTTGTTGCAGGAAAAAGGAGCAAGCAGTGGTGAGGTACTGGAATTGCTTGAGAGGAAGTCTAAGATTTATAAGGGATTTGGTAAATGTATAAAAGGCGTAGGGATTGTTGCAGCTATGTTTATTTGTGTAGTGGGGATTACATTAAGTACAGAAGCTGGGCGAGAATATATAAAAGAAATTCTTAGTGAGTCTGTAGACGAGGGGTTATATATTAAGAATTGGAATGATAGTAACATGGTAATAGACTATTTGAGTGAGGAATCAAAAGTTTATGATGAAATTTATGAAAAATTAGAGGTATATCCACGTAGATTTTATTATAATTCTGTGGGACTGAAATTTGGATTCCATCATGTATGGGAGGGGATTGATACAGCGATATTAAGTTATTTTAGGAATGATGGCGGTCATTTGGAGATTTCTATCAGTAAAATGGAGGAACAAGATGTAGGCACTATACTTATAGAAGGGGAGGTAGTAGAAAGTTTAAAATTAGATTTTTCGGATATCAATGTGGATATATATGAATTGCTTGCAACGAATGATTTAGAGATGGATATTATTACCGCATTTTTTTGGCATGATGGTATAGGCTATGTAATCAGCACGAATATTGATAAAGCAGAATTAATCGCCCTTCTTGAATATTAAAAAAGTTTTGCGTTATTTTTTAGTTTTTGAAACGTTCTCTTAAAGAACAGAATAATAATTTCAAATTTAGGAGGATAAGAAATGAGAAAAAGAAAGCAAATTAAATGGGTTAGAAGTTTATTATGTTTATTAATGTGTTTTATTTTAATGGGCGGAAGTATTCCTGTAAAAGCAGCGGAGACGGTGGAAGCCACGGTTTCCATTCCGTTGCCATCAGGGGATAGGACGACACGTGGAGCCTATCTTTTGGCGGGATACAATGGCCTTAAGCATCATTCAGGGGGATTATTAGGTATCGGTGCATACACGACTTCACCTGGACCAAGGGAATCCTTATATGTTGGTGTGACATTAGAGCGTTTAGAGAATGGTGTATGGGGACCAATTAGGAGTTGGTCGGCAAGAAGTGCAAATGGTATACCTGCTATAGTGGATACAAGTATAGTGGTGCCAACAGGTTATAGCTATCGTTTAAGATCAACACATGCAGTTACCCATGGTGGAGTGACTGAGAGTGCGATAGTGGTTGGCGGTCCTCTGATGATCTATTAATTAATGAAACATATTCCAAGACACAAAGACAGGGGCGCGATAAGATGGAAGCAAAGTACTTTAAGTTTATGTTTCAGAACGTAACAGATGGCATATATTATACGGGATGCTTATGGAATACTTATAATAAACGTCGAGCAAATTTTTTATACATGAATTCATCGAACAAAAATATAAAGCCAGTGTTTGAACAAGATAGTAGGTTTGATGATATGGGCTTAGGATTGGATTTCTTAGTGATATCTAATTTGAATTTAGCATATATGAACCACTTACTTAAGATATTAAAAAGCAGAAGAGTGAAGACGGTGATTATGCCCTATTTTAGTCCAAGCACCAGAATGGAAGTGTTGAGACGATATTATACAATGGGTCCGGTAAATGATGACGTTGAAGCGTTTTGGGAGAATCCATATTATTATCTCCAAAGAACAGGTGTAGCAAAAATCTATCTCTTACATGGTAATGGGCGGCCTTATAAAGGCGGAGTTGAGGTACCGGGGGAATATTTTCAAGAATGTGACTACTATGATACCGAAGCGGTTATGGAAGATGAGGCATTTTCATATACGATTTATAAAGCGGGGTATTTAGTATCAGATGAATGGGTATTTTGTTTTGGGAATTATCAAAAGGGAATAGATAGTGCTATTGTTATGTATCACGGAACTATGGCAGATGATACAAAAGCGGATGATTGCGTATTGAATGCAAAAAACTTTTCGTGTATGCACGATTGCAATTCTGATATTACCGATAAAAATTCGCAATGTCATTTAAGATGTACCTATAAGACCGATTATGATTCTTTGAAAAGGCAGAATCGCGACAATGTAAAAGAGTATATTAACGGAAGTTTTCTATTGGGGAATGTCAGACTAGCTGAAGTAATGGATCAATTTTATGAGCAGTTTGGCGCGATTAAAGAGAAAATCAGATTCGTTGGTGTGCCAAATTGCGGGGAAGAAGAATGTTGGAATAAAAGAATGCTAGGATTTGGAAATCTCCATAATAAATGTTATTGGGCAGTGGCAAATAATAAGTATACTTCAGCCGAGGTTATTAAGGATATAACCACATCAGCACCATATAATAGCTTTGCGTTATTAAATGATAAATATGGTTTGTGTATATCGGGATATTTGAAAAGGCGTTCTGATATCATATTGCCAGATTCTTTCTAATTTAAAGATATCAAAATAAAAATCAAAAAGGTTGGGTCATTTCGTAATTCGTAGGGAATGGCACAACCTTTTTGATTTATATATTTTATTTTGTAGTGGTAGTATGTTATGATTGTCTAATGAAATATGGAGTTGATAAAAGAAATGGAGGAAGAAAATGAACAGAATTGGAATTATAGGTGCGATGGAAGAAGAGGTAAGCATTTTAAAAGAAAAAATGGAAATTACTGAAGTGGTGAATAAGGCGTCTATGGAATTTAATAGAGGACTGTTAAAGGGCAAAGAAGTAGTGGTAGTTACCTGCGGTATTGGAAAAGTGAATGCGGGAATCTGTACTCAAATATTGGTGGATTTATTTTCCGTTACCCATATTATTAATACTGGAATAGCGGGCGGATTGAAAGAGGAAATTAATATTGGTGATATTGTAATTTCTAAAAAAGCCATTCACCATGATATGAATGCGGTACAATTTGGATATGAATTAGGGCAGGTGCCAAGAATGGATACCTTGGCATTTCCAAGTGATGTGGGATTAATGGAACTGGCAGAGACGGTATGTCAGGAAGTGAATCCAGAGATTAATGTATTTAAAGGTTGTGTATTGACAGGTGATCAGTTTATTGCAGATTCTGAGGTTAAGAAACATTTAATAGAAACCTTTGCGGGTGATTGTGTGGAGATGGAGGGGGCAGCGATTGCACAAGGAGCATATCTGAATAAAGTTCCCTATGTTATTATTAGGGCGATATCCGATAAAGCTGACAATAGTGCAACAGTGGATTATCCAACCTTTGAAAAGGAAGCAATTAAGCATAGTGTAAGGTTAGTAGAGGGTATGTTGATTAAGATGTAAAAGGAGGAAGCACCCTATCATATAAATTTTAAGATACTTCAATGTAAATATTTGTCGAACGATTCTAGGGCTTCTTAACTTTTCAAACAAAAAAAAGTGAGATATACTTATGGAAAAAAAATGGAAGTAAGAAAGGAGTTCATTATGTTTGAACAAATAATTAATCAAGGGGTTTTATTCTATCTAATAGCAGGTATCTGTGGAGTAGGAGTTTGTAGCAGTCTGCTCGTAAATATTGTATATGGAAAATTAGTAAAAGATTCGAGTAATATGTTGACTCCAAGAACAAAATTAATGAAACAAATGAAACAAAAGTTTGAGAGCAGCTACAAGCTAAATGAAAATATCAATAATGTTTCGGTATTTATACACAAGTGGATACAGAAATATAAAGTGTTGGGAATGGGTCTTCATAAACTGGAACGAGTTAGTTTTTATATGATGGGAAGCAGTTTGCTCTTTGGCGGCATAGGTGTATATTTAGCAGTAGAATACGAGCAGGATATATCCATACTCATTAATCATATGGGAGCGGGAATCGGTTCATTTCTTATTCTTGTGGCAATGAAAGGAATTGGCGATTATACATATAAACAAGAAAGAATCATAACAAATATAAGGGATTATTTGGAAAATTCGCTCTTGAATCGTCTATGTACTGACAATAAAGAAAAGGTGAGGCGAAGAAGTCAATTAGAAGCAGAACCTGAACTAGAAGTGGAATTGAAAGCAGAGGTAGAAGAAAGTCAAACGCTATTACAAGCGGTGAATGAAAAGGTAATAAAAACTGCGGAGGCATTACAAGAAAAAAAATTGCAAGAAAACATTGAACATATGCGTCAAAGCATGAATGAAATAGCGGCGAGCAAGGTGAGTCAAAATGCAGAAAACAAAGAGATATTAAAAAGCATGGATCCAAAGCGTCAAGAAGAAGTGATCAGGGAGATTTTAAAAGAATTTTTATCTTGATAACACGTTTGCAATTTGTTAAACTTAGATGAATAGCATAATGAGATTAAAAATATTCGCTAAGAGAAGGAGTGTATATCATGATTAAAAAAGTAACGTTTGATTATAGCAGAGCAGCCCAATTCATCACAGAGCAAGAACTAGGGGCGATGGAAAAAATTGTGGAGACTGCAAAAGCAGAACTGGTAGCAAAAACAGGGCTTGGAAATGATTTTTTAGGATGGATTGATTTGCCAGTTAATTATGATAAAGAAGAGTTTCAAAGAATAATAACTGCGGCTGAAAAAATAAAGGCGGATTCAGAGGTATTATTGGTAATTGGTATCGGTGGTTCTTACTTAGGAGCGAGAGCGGCGATTGAATTTTTAAGACATAGTTTTTATAATAATATAGCAAAAGCGGATCGTAAAACCCCTGAAGTTTACTATGTAGGAAATAGCATTAGCAGCACTTATTTGCAGGAGTTAATAGATGTTATCGGAGAGAGAGACTTTTCTGTAAATATGATATCAAAGTCTGGAACAACAACGGAACCAGCGATTGCCTTTCGAGTATTTAAGAAGATGCTTGAAAATAAATATGGTAAAGAAGAGGCGGCAAAGAGGATTTATGCGACCACAGATAAGGCGAGAGGAGCCTTGAAAGGGTTGGCAACAGAAGAAGGATATGAAACGTTTGTAGTGCCTGATGATGTCGGCGGACGTTTTTCCGTGCTAACAGCAGTAGGGTTATTGCCAATAGCGGTGAGCGGAGCGGATATCACGAAGTTAATGGATGGTGCAGCTAGTGCAAGAAAAATGGCGATAGAAAATGAATTTGCAGGAAATGATGCATTGCGATATGCAGCAGTTCGTAATATTTTACTGAGAAAGGGCAAAAACGTTGAAGTTCTAGCCAATTATGAACCAAGCCTTCACTATGTATCGGAATGGTGGAAACAGTTGTATGGAGAGAGTGAGGGAAAAGATGGCAAAGGTATTTTCCCAGCAGCAGTGGATTTGACAACAGATTTGCATTCCATGGGGCAATATATTCAAGACGGTGCAAGAATTTTGTTTGAAACCGTGTTGAACGTGGAAAAATCAAGATGTGAAGTGATTTTAGAAGAAGAGCCAGTAGATTTGGATGGATTAAATTATTTGACCGGAAAATCTGTAGATTTTATAAATAAAAATGCGATGGACGGAACCATTTTAGCTCACACAGATGGAAATGTTCCTAATTTAATGATTCATATTCCAGAACAAAATGAATATTATTTGGGACAACTATTCTACTTCTTTGAATTTGCTTGCGGTGTGAGCGGCTATGTATTGGGTGTGAATCCATTTGACCAACCGGGCGTAGAAAGCTATAAAGCGAATATGTTCGCCTTACTTGGAAAACCAGGTTATGAGAATGAAAGAGAAGCTCTTTTGAAGAGATTATAAGAACTGGATTTTCAACAATATAAGAGAACAAAAAAGAACTGATGCAGCAAAAAAGGCGAATGCTGCATCGGTTCTTTGCATTCTAATTAAGATGAGTTATATCAAAACAAAGGCTTTGGAAATGCGAACTCATTTTCCAGAGCTTTTACCGTTCCGCGAACAATTAATTCGGTGCTAAGAACAATTCTCTTTGAAATAGAGGGAGAGAGTATTCGTTCATACAGAGTATTAATGCCGATTTCCCCCATCTCCTCTGTAAAGACCTTTACCGTAGTCAACGGTGGTGTGATAAATTGGGAAACGGATAAATCATTAATACTAACAATGCTGATATCTTCAGGGATATGAAAGTTGTACTTGTGCAGTGTATTTATACAGCCAAGAGCTAACGCATCATTTGAGATGAAAAATGCGGTAGGCATGGTGCTCCCAAGCGCAGTAATGGCAGCAGTCATAATTTCTTCACCAACAGAAACATTGGGGGCTAATGTTTTTTTACAAAAAAAGCAAGAGTCATCAAAAAGACCATAATGCTGCATGAAGTCAATATAAGTATTGGTGACAGGAGATTTATATAAGCGATGCCCATAAAGGTTATTTACCTCTTCAACGCCGATATAACCGATTTTTCGATGTCCATTTTGGAGGAGGTGGATTAGTGCTAACTCAGTAGCTTGAGTAAAATCACCATTTACGGTATCAAAATCATCTAAAGGATAGTTTGTACCAATAAAGCAGACGTTCTTATGAAGATTTTTAATATGCAGGACAGTTTTTTGGTCGAATTTTCCGATTGCCAAAATCCCATCTATGGAAGAGGGGAAATTTTCCTCTAAATGTGAGACTTTGATAATATTTAGTCCAAGCTCGGCCGCACGTTTTTCGACTCCCATACGGATTGACATATAATAGATGTCTCCTAATTCTTCTTTTTCGTTTAACCATTGAATAACAGCAATGGTACAAGGATTAGAAGAAAGATTATTTCGTTTTGATTTGTATTTTGTATAATTTAGTTTTTCTGCCACTTCAAAAACTTTCTTTTTGGTTTCATCTGTAACAGATAAGGTTTCATCGTAATTGAGAACACGAGAAACAGTTGCGATTGATAAGCCTGACTCTTTTGCGATATCAGTAATTGTAGCCATGGTAGCTCCCTCCAAAATCTTCTTTATATACACTACTATAACATAAAAAATAAAAAATGTAATCGGAAATCATAAAAACATTTAGTAAAAAGCAACTAAAAAACATGGTTATTTTTAGTAAAAAAACCGCATTGACGGAAATGGAAAAAGCAAGGTATAATAAAAAACACATAGAGATATAAGCTAAATAACACTAAAAAGTTGAAACAGGAAAGAGGTAAAGTGAAGATGGAAAGAGGTAAAAATGAGTAAAAAAACAGAAGAATTACGAAAAATCAAATTCCATACAAAGAGAGATTATCAAAAAGCACTTTATTTTATATTAGAGCCAATAGAAGAATATTATAGAGAAGATAAAAAGGGGCATTTGAATTTGGGATATACAGGGGCTGTTTATAGCAAAAAGACGCAGGAAATAGAAGCCTTTTTAAGACCGCTATGGGGAATTGCTCCATTGCTTGCGGGAGATAAAAATGAACAATGGCAAGAACGCTATTTGGCAGGGATAAAAGCTGGAACGAATCCAGAAAGTAAAGATTATTGGGGAACGGCTGGAGATTATGACCAATTATTAGTGGAGATGGCGTCACTTAGCACTGCGTTACTATTGGCAAAAGAAAAGTTCTGGGATGTTTTAAATAGTACTGAACAGGAAAACTTGGCAGTATGGTTGCTGCAGATTAATGGAAAAGAAATGCCGAAGAGTAATTGGTTATTTTTTCGGATTTTAGTAAACTTGGCAATGCGAAAATGTCAGATGTCTTGGAGTAAAGCACAGCTAGAGAAAGATTTTGAGGTGATTGATAACTCCTATGTGGGAGATGGTTGGTATTTTGATGAGAATTTGGAACAGCGAGATTATTATGTTTCATTTGCATTTCATTATTATGGTTTATTATATGCGAAGCAAATGGAAGCGGAAGAAGCCGAGCGTTCAGCGATATTAAAGGAACGGGCAGCAATCTTTGCGAAGACCTTTTTATATTGGTTTGATGAAAAGGGAGAAGCAATTCCATTTGGAAGAAGCTTGACTTATCGCTTTGCACAGAGTGCATTTTGGGCAGCTTTGGTATATGCAGATGTAGAAGCAATAAGCTGGGGAAAAGTAAAAGGAATACTTGCCGGAAATATGACAGGGTGGCTGGCGAAGAATATTTTTAATGAAAAAGGTTTATTAACTATTGGATATCATTATCCTAATCTAGTGATGGCGGAGGGATATAACGCCCCTGGTTCACCGTATTGGGCGCTGAAAACATTCTTATTGTTAGCAGTACCAGAAGAGCATCCATACTGGCAGGTGGATATAGAACCAATTCAGCACGAAAAGAAAGTGATGCCGATATCAGAGGCGAGAATGTTAGTCACAGTCAATGGAAATCACAATCAAGCCTTTGTAGCAGGGCAAATTGAGCAAAAACAAGCGCATATTGATGCAAAATATAGCAAATTAGTGTATTCGACTGCATTTGGGGTAAGCGTTTCAAAAGGGAGTATTTATTATAAACAAGGTGGATTTGATAATTGTTTGGCATTGGCGGAGGTGCAGGAATGTAAGTATTATCGTTCAAAGCTTTTGACAGAGGAATTTGAAATTCAAAAAGACAGAACTATAAATGTGTGGAGACCGTGGCACGATGTACAAGTGCATACAACAGTACTTCCATATGGGGAATGGCATATTCGTATACATAGAATAGAAGCAGACCGAGAACTGCATATTATAGAAGGTGGTTTTTCTGTACCAATGGCAAAGGAAGATGAGGAAGAGAACTATACAGAAGGAATTATGTATCATTCTCAAATAGGAACTACTTCGATATGGAATGTAGCAGGGTGGGAAGAGTTAGAAATGCAAGTTCCCGAACCAAATACCAATTTATTTTTTGCGAGGAGTACCTATCCGACATTGAAAAGAAAAATAAAAAAAGGGAAAACCCAAGTGATAAGTTTGATAGGTGGAATTACGACCGCAAGGGATCAAGAAATTCAGATACCAAAAGTGTTGCTTGTAAATGGAGGAATAACCATTGATGGGGCAGAAGGGAAAAAGAATTTTAAAATAGACTATATATGAAGAAGATAACAGATGATTTGATAAAAGAAATACAAGTGGAAGCGAAGAGAATAAAAGCAGAAGATAAGATGGTCAAACTGCGATGGGAAGATTATCAAGAATACTTGCAAACGGGAGATAGAATGCGTTTTCAAGAGAAGTATTTTGCCAGAAGAAAACAACTTATGGTGATGGGACTGGCAGTTTACTTAAATCCTACTGAAGAAAACATTTTGATGTTGGAAAAGGTAATCAAGGATATTTGTAGGGAATATACATGGGCATTGCCGGCACATCTTGATATTGTAGAGGGGATATTTGCGAAGAATAGTCCTTGGCAGATTGATTTATTTGCAGCGGAGACGGGGCAGACATTATGTGAGATAAAGAGTATTGCAAAAGAGTATTTGTCAGAAGAGGTTAAAGAAGAGATAGCCAAAGAAGTTGAGCAAAGGATTTTTACTCCTTTTGAAGACGGCAAATGGGATTGGGAAGAGAAAGAAAATAATTGGAGTGCGGTCATTGCGGGCTGTATTGGAATGGGTATCTTGGATTCAACGGAAATGCGAAAGGAAAGACAAGAGAGAATGCTAGAGCGTCTTTCACGAGCGTTTACCAATTATCTAAAGAGCTTTGAAGAAGATGGCGCTTGTGTAGAGGGTGTAGGCTATTGGGGATATGGTTTTGGCTACTATTGTTATTTCGCCGAAAAATATCACCAGATATACGAAAGTAAAAAATATTTGCAGAATGAGAAACTTGCAAAAATTGCCGCATTTCCATATCTTGCACAGGTAGGAAAGGATATCTTATTACCTTTTTCAGATATGGGAGAGGATAAACTTCCAAGTGGGCTTTTGAGTTTTTGCAGTCGTTATTTTAACGTGAAAGTTCCGGCGATTGAAAGGGTGAGTAGCTTAAATGATGATCATTGTTTTCGCTGGGCACCATTATGGAGAAGTCTTATCTGGACAGAAGAGAAAAAAGAAGTAAAAGAAAATTTATATCATCACTTTGAGAACGCACAGTGGCTTCATATCAACAATAAAAAGCAGGCATTTGTATTTGCGGCAAAAGGTGGGACTAATTATGAAAGCCATAATCATTGTGATTTAGGACATTTTATAATAGGAACACAAGACGAGTTGATTTTGACTGATTTAGGTGCAGGGGAGTACACAAAGAATTATTTCGATGATGCGTTTCGTTATGAAATTTTAAATAATCGTTCGCTAGGGCATAGTGTTCCGCTCATCAATGGGTATGAGCAAGGTCATGGGGAAGTGTATAGAGCAAATCAGATGATATTTAAAAAAGTGGAAGAAAAGGTTAAGGCTAGGTTAAATCTAAAGGAGGCTTATCCTCACTCAGCAGCGAAACTCAAGGATTTTGTGAGAAAATGGGAGATTGCGGATAGGGAAGAAGTCGTAATATTAGAAGATAGCATTGATTTTATAAATATGCGAGGAAATCAAGTGCAGCAGAACTTTATCAGCAGATGGAGACCAAAAGTGCAAAAGGAAGCGGTATGCTGGCAAGGTGAAAAGGCATTTGTGGTATTGCAAGGAATACAAAAAGAAGATGAAGTGAACGTTTGTGAAGAACGAGTCAAGAGACATGATGGCAAGGAAGAAGTAGTATTTCGACTGGAAATAAAGACGAGTGAAATAAAAGAAAGATATGAAAGAAAATATATTTTTATAAAGGGTAATGGTGAGCATAAAGATGAAAAATGAGTACTTATGGATACAACAAGAGTTAGAGTTTGTGATTAAAAAGGTTAAAAGCAATCTGGATATTTTCAAAGAGAAAGTTCCGTGGGCTTGTTCTAAGAACCAAAGCTATGCGGCAGTAGAGAACGATTATTGGACTTCTAGCTTTTGGGTGGGAATGTTGTTTTTATCAAAAGAGGTTATGCAAAATGAAGAATTTGACGAGGTGATAGAATGTCAAATGAGAAGTTTTCAGAATCGTTTAGATAAAAAAATTGGATTGGAAACACATGATATTGGATTTTTATATGCCTTATCGGCGATGGCAGATTATAAAGTGAATCAAAGGGAGTCTTCAAGAGAAATGGCAATTCATGCAGCGGATGTGTTGATGGAGCGATATAGTGAAGAGGCTGGAATTATACAGGCGTGGGGGAATTTAGAAGATCTAAATGAAAGTGGACGAATGATTATTGATTGTCTGATGAATCTTCCATTGCTATATTTCGCCAGTGTAATGACTGGGAATTCCAAATACAAGGAAGCAGCTTATAGGCATGCAAAGCAAACACAGAAATATATTGTTAGAGCAAATGCTACTACGTTTCATACATACTTTTTTGATAGAAAGACTGGAGAAGCTCTCAAGGGCGAAACGGCTCAAGGATATGCGAATGATTCTTGTTGGGCAAGAGGTCAGGCATGGGGAATATATGGATTTACATTGAGTTATTTGCATACAAATGATGAAAGTTTTATGGAAAGTGCAATCAAGTTAGCGGATTACTTTTTATCAAGACTTCCAAAAGATGATGTGTGTTATTGGGATTTAGTTTTTGTGGATGGAGATGAGCAGGAAAGAGACAGTTCAGCAGCGGTTATTGCATGTTGCGGACTTCTGGAGTTAGCAAAAAATCTTCCGCTGACAGATGATAGAAAATCATATTATGAAAGCTGTGTTTTGAAGATTATGAAAGCACTAGCAAAGGGCTATACAACAAAAGAAACACCATATTCAAATGGGGTTTTGCTGCATGGCGTGTATGATAAAAATAATGGTAAGGGTGTAGATGAGTGTACTATTTGGGGGGATTATTACTACCTTGAAGCGCTGGTACGGCTCACAAAAATATGGAAAAGTTATTGGTAACAATGGGGTTTTTACTCCATAAAAATAAAAAAGGAATATTATAAGGAGGAGTTACAAATGGAAAAGAGACTCAAAAAACTTACCGCATTGGGAATGATTGTTGTAATGACAGCGATTGCGGGATTAACAGGATGTAGCAAGACAGAAACACCAGAAACATCAGCAACAACAGAGGCTAAGACGGAGGAAGCAAAAACAGAGGAACAAACTGATGATGGTGCGGAGCAAGAAATACTCACTTGGTCAGTATGGGATTTAGATGCGTCAGTTTATTATGTTCCATTAGTAGAAGCATTTGAAGCGGCAAACCCAAATATAAAGGTAGAATTACTTGATCTTGGTTCTACTGAATATATGACAGTGCTTGGTACTCAATTATCAGGCGGAGATTCAACCATTGATATTGCAACAATCAAAGATATTCCAGGCTATATGTCGCTCGTTGACAAAGGACAGCTAGATGCACTTGGAGAGTATACAAAAGATTTGGATTTGAGCATGTACAATGGTGCGGTAGAGCAAATGGAAATAAATGGAGAGTTCTATGGACTTCCATTTCGCAGTGATTACTATATAATGTATTACAATAAAGATTTATTTGATGCAGCAGGCGTGGCATATCCTGGGGCAGGAATCACATTTGAAGAATATGATAGTATGATTCGCGAAGTATCTGAAAAAGCAACAGAAGCAAGAGGTGAGCAAGTGTATGGCGGTCATTATCATACATGGAGAAGCCAAGTTCAATTATATGGACTTTTAGATGGTGAGAATACTTTGGTATCAGATGACTATTCATTTTTAAATGAGATTTATGATACGATTCTTGCACAGCAAAATGATGGAATTGTACATGATTATGCAACACTTAAAACAGCAAGTCTTCATTATTCAGCAGCATTTTATCAAAATAACGTTGCTTCAACAATTATGGGAACATGGTTTATTCCAACACTTGCAAAAGCGATTGCTAGTGGCGAAAGTGAAAACTTTAATTGGGGGCTTGCGCCAATGCCAATTACGAGTGGTGCACAGGTTGGGGCGACAGCAGGTACTGTTACCACTTTAGCGATTAATGCGAATTCTAATTTAAAAGAATCTGCTTATAAATTTATTGAATTTGTATGTGGACCAGAGGGAGCAAAAATTGTTGCGGGAACAGGAACAATGCCAGCAATTCCAACAGAAGAAGTAATTGCTTTAATAACAGCGGTAGACGGATTCCCAACTGATGCTGGAACTACCAGTGCATTGACCGATATTACAGCTATTTTCCTAGAGCTTCCAGTAAAAGAAAGAGTGTCAGAAGTAGAGACTATCTTAAACGATGCACATGATAATATCATGACAGGAAACGCCGTACCAGCAGAAGAGTTTAAAATGGCTAGTGAAGAAGTAAAAGCATTAGGAATACAATAAGAGTAAGTTGAAAATAGAGGAAGAGAGAGGGAGCAATAACCTCTCTTTATCCTTGAAATGTAGGGAAAGGAGCAATATGAAAAAGATTGAAAATGCAAAATTGAATGCAAAGCGAAGACAAAGAAAAAGAAACCTCATTGCGTATTCTTTTATAGCACCTAATTTCTTGGGATTTTTGATTTTTACATTAGGCCCGATTTTATTTGGTCTGTTTTTATCTTTTACGAATTGGGATGGAAGTAATCCAATAAAATTTATCGGGTTTGATAATTTTGTAAGAATGGTAGGGGACATAAGAGTGAGAACCGCACTGATTAATACAATAGTATACACCCTTGGAACAGTGCCGATAACATTAGTATGTTCGTTAATGCTGGCAATTTTACTGAATAATAAAATCAAAGGAAGAAATTTGTTCAGGACTATCAGTTTTTTTCCCTATGTAGCATCTTTGGTAGCGGTGGCTGCGGTGTGGAACATGATTTTTGCACCGGTGAATGGTCCGGTAAATGGATTTTTAAGTTCGATCGGTGTTGCAAATCCGCCAAGGTGGGCTGCGGATAATAACTGGGCGATGATAACAATTATTTCATTTAGTGTATGGAAACAAATGGGATATTATATGGTGATTTTTCTGGCAGGAATACAGGGGATATCAGCAGAACTTTATAAAGCCGCAGAGCTTGACGGGGCAGGTACATGGCAAAAGTTTCGTCATATTACATTGGCACAGTTAAAGCCGGTTACTTTCTTTGTCTTAATAATATTAACCATTAATAGCTTTAAAGTATATGATCAGGTCTATATGATTACGCAAGGAGGACCAGGACGAAGCACATTGGTTTTGGTTTATGAAATATATAATACAGCGTTTAGAAATTGGAATTTAGGATATTCAAGTACGATTTCAGTGTTATTATTTGCGATTGTTTTGGGAGTCACATTAGTTCAATTCAAATTTGAAAAGAGCTTTTCAAACGAATAGAGAGGAGGAAACAAGAGTGAAAAAGAAAAAAATTATTGTTACGATATTGATGTATTTTGTGTTGATTATAGTTACAGCAACGATGCTGTTCCCTTTTTTATGGATGCTTTCCTCATCTTTAAAATTTGATAGAGATATTTTTGTATATCCAATACAATGGATTCCCCCCAAGCCGCTTTGGCAAAACTATATAGATATATGGACAAGAATTCCTCTGTTTACATTTGTGAAAAACACATCAAAAATTACTGTGATAGTAACGATTTTACAATTATTCACAAGTAGTTTTGCTGCTTATGCCTTTTCAAAATTGGAGTTTAAAGGGAGAAATACGTTGTTTTTGGCATATATAACAACGATAGCGGTTCCGTGGCAAGCCTATATGGTGCCACAGTTTATCATGATGAGAACATTTGGATTAAATAACACACATATGGCAATTATCTTGCTGCAGGCATTTTCAGCGTTTGGTGTGTTTATGATGCGACAGTTCTATCGAGGAATTCCGGATTCATTGATAGAAGCGGCTAGAATAGACGGCATGAACGATTATGGTATCTATTTAAAAATTATGCTGCCCCTTTCAAAACCGGCGCTTTCAACCTTGACCATTTTTACGTTTGTATCGACATGGAATGATTTCCTCGGCCCAATGCTTTATTTGACAAGACAGGATTTGAAAACGATTCAGATCGGACTGCGTATGTTCATTACGCAATATTCAGCGGAGTATGCGTTGATTATGGCTGGTTCAGTAGTGGTTTTAATTCCCGTTTTAATTGTCTTTTTAGCCCTGCAAAAGCAGTTTGTACAAGGGGTAGCTTCAACAGGAGTGAAAGGTTAAAGGAAAATATGGTAAAGCAAGCAGCTTCGATATCTAAAAGTAGTGTGGATATCGAAGCTGTTTATGATATAATTAAGAAAAAAGAAAAGGAGAAATAGATATTATGCAAAAAGCAGAGCCTTTGATTGATTGGCTAGAGGATCCTGAAATATTTGCGATAAACAGGGTGCAAGCACATTCCGATCATCAGTTTTATGGACCAGACAATTCATCTTTATCTCAGAACTTAAATGGTGTATGGAAATTCTCCTATGCAAATTGTCCGGATGAGAGAATTAAGGAGTTTTATACACAAGATTATGATTGCAGTATGTTTTTGGACATTCAAGTGCCAGGTCACATTCAGACACAGGGCTATGATAAGTGTCAGTATGTGAATACGATGTATCCGTGGGACGGGCAGGAAGAATTAAGGCCGCCGAAGATTTCTAAGACGAATAATCCGGTGGGAAGTTATATACGAACCTTTGAGGTTGATAAAAAGTTATGTGGGAAACGAACTTTTATATCATTTCAAGGTGTGGCAACAGCTTTTTATGTATGGTTGAATGGCGAATTTATAGGATATAGTGAGGATAGTTTCACGCCAGCAGAATTTGAGGTGACGCAGTATCTACAAGAGGGCGAGAATAAATTGGCGGTTGAGGTGTATAAATATAGCAGTGCGAGTTGGCTGGAAGATCAAGACTTTTGGAGGTTTTCAGGTATTTTTCGTGATGTGTATTTGTATGGAATTCCAGAAGTGCATATCGAGGATATGTTTTTAAAGGCCACATTATCAGAAGATTACAAAGTGGGAAAAATAGACTGGAATCTGAGGCTGACGAAAAATTCATCGGCTAAGATTGAAGCGATTATAAAAGATACAAGCGGAGCGACGGTATATCAGGAAGAACAAAGCGGGCAAGAAGAACTTTCATGGTGCAGTCAGATTGAGGATGTTCATGCGTGGAGTGCAGAAGCGCCATATTTATATGATGTGACTCTTTTGGTATATAACCATGAGGGGGGAATGGTGGAGATAGTTACTGAAAAAATAGGTTTTCGCAGGTTTGAGATGAAGAATAATCTGATGCTCTTAAATGGAAAGCGGATTGTGTTTAGGGGTGTAAATCGCCATGAATTTAATGTACGAAACGGAAGAACGATTAGTGAAGAGGATATGCTTTGGGATATTCAATTTATGAAGCGTCATAATATAAATGCAGTCCGGACATCGCATTATCCAAATAACACACTTTGGTATCGGCTTTGTGATCAATATGGAGTCTATTTGATAGATGAAGCGAATTTGGAAAGTCATGGTTCTTGGCAGAAGCTAGGGAAATGTGATCCCACATGGAATGTGCCAGGTTCTTACAAAGAATGGGAAGCGTGTACGGTGGATAGAGCGAGGTCAATGTTTGAAAGGGATAAAAATCATGCTTCCATCCTTATTTGGTCCTGTGGAAACGAATCTTATGTGGGGACAAATATTTTGAAAATGAGTGATTTCTTTCGAGAGCATGATGATAGTAGATTGGTGCATTATGAGGGTGTCTTTTGGAATCGTGAATTTGATAGGATCAGTGATATGGAAAGCCGTATGTATGCAAAGCCGCAAGAGATAGAGGAATACTTAAAGAGCGAGCCGAAGAAGCCATATATTAGTTGCGAGTATATGCACGCGATGGGAAATTCCTGTGGAGGAATGCATTTGTATACTGATTTGGAGGAGAGATACGAGGCCTACCAAGGTGGTTTCATTTGGGATTATATGGATCAGTCCATGCTTCGTGTGAATGACCGAGGAGAAGAGGTTTTTGCTTATGGCGGCGATTATGAGGATAGGGCGACAGATTATGAATTTTGTGGAAATGGGATTGTCTTTGCGGATAGAAAAGTTACACCAAAAGCCCAAGAGGTGAAAGGATTATATTCCAATATTCGTTTGACACCAACGCCGCAGGGCGTGGAAGTTGAGAACCGAAACTGTTTTATCTCAACCGAATATTGCATATTTGAATATCGTCTTTTGAGGAATGGGGAATGTATTTTTGAAGATAGTATAGAGATGAATGTGGCACCGCTAAACAAACAATTTATTGCACTTGCTTACCCAGAAGTTACAGAAGCAGGAGAGTATATATATGAAGTGTGTGCGTGTTTGAAAGAGAAAACTCTTTGGGCTGAAGCGGGATACGAGATTGGTTTTGGACAATATATTAGAGCCTATGAGGGTTCAAGTTCAGAAAATGTCAATTATAGCAAAAAAGAAATGCAGGTTGTACATGGAGATGTCAATATTGGCGTCAAGGGAGATGGCTTTTATATTATGTTCTCAAGGTCAGAGGGGGGCATAAGCTCTCTTTGTTATGATGGTGTGGAGTATGTTACGAGAGCACCAAAGCTCATTTTCTGGCGGGCGTCAACAGACAATGATAGAGGAGCGAAATTTGGCTTTACACATGCACCTTGGATGGTGGCAGGTATGTTCGCTAAGTTAGTGTCTTGTGATGTACGAGAAAAGACAGCAGAAATTACAGTTCGCTTTGTGTATGAGCTGCCAGTGAGTCCAATGACAACAGCGGAAGTTAGTTATACTGTGGATATGAATGGTGTAGTGAAAGTGGAAATATCATATAATAGTGTAAGAGGATTGCCAAACTTACCAGCTTTTGGAATGGAGTGGAAGATGAAATCAAAATTCCAAAATTATAAGTATTATGGGTATGGTCCCAAAGAAAATTATAATGACCGTATGAAAGGAGCCAAATTAGGCGTTTATTCAGGAACAGCACAGGATAATATGACAAAGTATCTGGTTCCTCAAGAATGTGGCAATAGAATGGGCACAAGATGGCTTGATATCATGGATGAACAGAGCAATGGACTGCGTATTACTGGTGTGAATCAGAGTTTTGAAAGCAGTGTATTGCCATTTGGAACATATGAGATTGAGCAGGCAACACATCAAGAAGAATTACCGAATATTCATTATACTTGGGTCAGAATTATGGCGAAGCAAATGGGTGTTGGAGGGGATGATAGTTGGGGTTCACCAGTGCAGTCACAATACTTGGTTCCATCTGATGAAGACTTGAAATTAACATTTTTGATTAGTAAATTAAATCATAGAGAGATAGAATAGAAAAGCCAGTAAGAAAATAAGGGATTTCAGTTGACAATAAAAACTGAAATCCCTTATATAATTCAGATATAAAATAGCTACTCTTCAATTACATGTATCTCTAAATAGTCGAAATCTATCGTTTCAATAAAATTATCTTGATAAAATCTGGCTTTATCATGGCGTTTAAATTCCGTTATGGTGGATTCAAGCCATATTGGTTTTCCCAAGTCAAATTCATAGCAGATTTCTTCTATCGCCTGAAATACTTTTGCAGTTCGGGAGATATCATCATTTTGTATAGATACAGTATCTTTTAACATATTATTATTTTTAAAGACTTTTCCCCACATACGAAACATATAGCAGCACCCTTTCTTTAGTAATGTTATAATTGGCTAAGTGCTGATAATTATATCATAAAAAAATAGATTGTGCTAGAATGCTTTCTTTCAAAATAAATGCACTAATTGATATACAAAGATTGACGCGGGAAATATGATAATATATGATATTCATTATAAATGAAGCTGTGCGGAGGGAGAAATTATGAAAAAAGTATTAAAACGAATTTTTATTGATGCAATGGGCGGAATGACATTAGGCTTGTTTGCAACTTTAATTGTTGGAACAATCATACAGCAAATAGCGTTATTTTTTGACGGAGATATCGCTTTTTATATTGATGCGATAGGGAAGATAGCGGCTTCTCTAACAGGCGCGGGAATAGGAATAGGAGTTGCATATAGATTAAAAGCGAGTCCTTTGGTGATATTTTCAGCCGCTGCGGTGGGTATGGTTGGTGCTTTTGCCTCTCCGTTATTGAATGGCGGAGTAATAACTCAGGGCGGTGTACTTTTGAGTGGACCAGGGGAACCATTAGGTGCTTTTATAGCGGCTTATATAGCGGTGGAATTGGGTTTATTAATAGCTGGGAAGACCAGTGTAGATATTTTAGTGACGCCTTTGGTAACCATATTCTCCGGTGCGGCAATGGGACTTTTAGTGGGCAAACCAATAGGCAGTATGTTGGCTTGGTTAAGGGAAACGATTACGTGGACAATGGGTCAGCAACCTCTCATATCCGCAATGATTATCTCCGTCTTAATGGGAATGATTTTAACATTGCCAATAAGCTCTGCGGCCATTGGTATTATTCTAAATCTGAGCGGTGCGGCAGCAGGGGCAGCGACGATAGGGTGCTGTTGTAACATGGTCGGCTTTGCGGTAGCGAGTTATAGAGAAAATAAGGTACAAGGTTTCATTGCCCAAGGAGTAGGAACTTCGATGTTACAAATGCCGAATATCGTGAAGAATTTTAAAATATGGATTCCAGCCATCGTAGCCAGTGCGATATTAGGGCCGATTGGAACATTAGGTTTTCAGATGACGAATAATGCAACTGGTTCAGGTATGGGAACGGCAGGCTTTGTAGGGCAGATTATGACTTGGCAGACAATGAGTGTTAGCGAGAGCGGTGCGATTGTATTCTTAAAAATAGCCTTTATACATTTTATTTTTCCGGCAATTATAGCTTTGATAGTGAGTGAATTGATGAGAAAGAAAAACTGGATTAAGGCAGGGGATATGAAGTTAGAAATATAGAAATGAAAAAACTTCTTAAGATATTGTGAACTTTAGGACAGCGTAAGGGAAATCATGGTATAATAATAAACGTAAAAGATAAAGAGTATTCAATTTTCTTCTAAAAACCCATGAAGGATGTGAGAGATAGTGGAAGAAAAAATATTACCAATGAAAGTATATGAAGATGTAGACAGTTGGGAAACGATTATGTTTTTATATAATTCAGCACTAAAAGAAATTAGTACGAAACTAGAGATATTAAATGATGAATTTCAACATGTTCATCAATATAATCCGATTGAACATATAAAATCACGTATTAAGTCACCAGAAAGTATTGTCAAGAAATTAAAAAAACAAGGGCTTGAATCGAGTATTACAAATATGGTGAAGCATGTGAGTGATATTGCGGGTATACGAATTATTTGTTCATTCACTTCAGATATTTATAGAATTGCGGAAATGCTGGGAAAACAAAGTGATATTAAGATTTTATTAATCAAGGATTATATGGAACAACCAAAGGGTAATGGCTATAAGAGCTATCATATTATTGCAGCAGTCCCCATATTTTTATCTGATGGTGTTGTCGATACAAAAGTGGAGATTCAAATACGAACAATAGCACAAGATTTTTGGGCTAGTTTGGAGCATAAGATTTATTATAAGTTTGAGGGCAATTCGCCGGCATATATAAGTCAAGAATTACAAGAGTGTGCGAAGATAGTTTCACGGTTAGATGAGCGGATGCTTTCTTTAAATGAGGCAATTCATGAAGTGCAGCTTCACGGAGCGGAATCGGCAGCGGAGCAAGAGTATAAATAAAAGGAAAACGAGACAGTCGAAAAAAATTCTGACTGTCTCGTTTGATATCTTAAAATAAAAAGTATAGAATTCCGCCGAGTATCAATAAATGAATAGGGTAAAAGAGATAGAATACATACTTTAACTTCAAGCCTCGTTCTCCATTATAAAACTGAGTTGGAATGAATGCCAAAATGCCAAAAGAGCTTCCTGACATAGATAATGGTATGGCGCAAAATAACATACGGTGTAGTCCCTTTTCTCGCAAGAGATAGAGAATAGCGATAAGAACGATGCCCAGCGCACCATAATCGGTGTTTAAGAAGTTAGCAATAATCATACCAGCAATTATAATGTTCATTTGCATAAGCCGTTTTTGAAGAGATTTTTCTTCAAATTTCTTCAATCCGATTAAAACCAAAAGTCCGATAAATAAGGTAAAGAATATATTTTGTCTTTGAAACTCCAGCATCGTTTGGCGAAAAGCAAAATCAAAAGGAACTTCGGATATAAAAGCGAATGCCAAAAGACGCAAGGCATATTTTTTTAAGTCTTTAGTATGTAAGAAGCCTTCTATGAGCAATAAGCAAAACAGAGGGAATGCAATGCGGCCAATGATGTGTCGGCAAATATAATAGGCAATATACCATATATGAAGAGTCGGAGTTGCATCAAGAGCAGCAACAAGTTCTGGGGCTGGCAAGCCAAGAATTTCTTTTAGAATTCCTTTTTCCAATATTGTAGCGCCAATATGGTCAATCAACATAGCAACAATGGCGATAATCTTAAGCGTGCTTCCAGTGAATCCCTTTCGAAGTTGATTTGTTATTTTTGTCATTATCATTATTTTACCACCTTTATATTTGTGTAGATTAAAAAGTTTCTATAAATGAGGAGTGCCTCAGTATCTGATTAAGATACTGAGGCTATTATGAAAAAATTATATACGTGTAGGCTTTGAACGTATATATTTAATCTTTATACTCAAAAGTATATCAGTCAAATATGAATAGAATATGAACTTTAAATTAACGCTTTGTGAAAAAAGCGTATAAAGTAAAGTGAAACATAAAAAAAACATATAAATTGCACAATGATATTTTGAGAGTAAGATAAAAACCTCTCTAAAATTTGAAATTTTCAAGCAAAGAACCTAAATTAGTGGATAATTCTTCAACCACTGGAATGTCTATTTCTTCTTCTTGAATTTCTTGGGAAGTAACATCTAGTAAGGCTTTCATGCTAAGGCTTACTTTGCCATCTTTAATACCGATGACCTTTACTTTTACGATATCTCCGACGGAAAGAATTGCAGCCGGGGATTTGATCCTTTTTTCACATATTTGGGAAATATGTACCAGACCAGAAACGCCATTATCTAAAGAAACAAAGGCACCATATGGTTGGATTGAGTCAACTTTTCCCTCTGTTACAAGTCCAACTTCAATATTAGATATCTTGGTCTTTTGTTCCTCTTGTTCCAACTCCTTTAGAACATCTTTTGCCGAAAGCACAAGTCGCTTATCCTCCTCATCCACGGTTATAATACGAGCCTGAATTTCCTTTAATAGATAACTTTCCAACTCTTCCACATATGTGAGTGATAATTGGGAAGCGGGAATAAATCCACGAATGCCCTCCACATAAACAATAACACCGCTCTTAACAATTCCTTGCACTTTTAAGGTGAGAACAGTTCTATCTTCCATCAATTCCGTTAATCTAGCCCAAGAAAGCACATCATTTGCCTCTTTGCTAGAGAGCAGAATATGACCTTGTCCATCATCTTTTCGGATAACAGTGCCTCTAATAATTTGTCCGATAGAAATATGCTCTCGAATACTGAAACTAGGGTCTCCGCTTAAGTCTTCTAAGCGAATGATACCGTCAGTATAATATTTTAAGTCTAAAACGACTTCCGTGTCGCTAGTACCAATAACTGTACCAGTCAAAATATCACCCTCTTGAATTGTTCTCATAGAGGCGGTTAATTCTTCTTCATAGTCTTCCATGGATTCGACTATTTCTTCGATCGCTTCTTCGATTGCATCCTCGATTACTTCCTCAGTTATTGCTTCGACTATGTCATCGGTTACTTCTTCAATTATTTCTAAAGGGGTTTCTAATGTTTCAGGTACTTTATTTTCTTCTGACATTCCATTCACCTCATTTTTTTCATTATTATAGCATAGAAAGAGATACATTCCTACTGATAATTAGGGTAGAAATAAAAAATTAGTTGGTAATATTGGAAAAAAAGATTATAATAGAGTTCTGAAATATGTAACTATGGAAGAGATGAGGCAAGTTGTAGGAGGGGAAGCACATGGATTTAGAAAAAAGAAAAATCTATGTATGTGGACATAAAAATCCAGATACGGATTCTATTTGTTCTGCTATTGCTTATTCAGCACTAAAAAATAGTATAACAAACTCTGATTTATATGTACCAAAGAGAGCTGGTGAAGTGAATGAAGAAACCAACTATGTATTACAGCGTTTTAAAGCGGAAGCACCAGATTTTATTGATGATGTGGGAACGCAAGTAAAAGACATGGACATCAGACGGCTTCAAGAAATAGATAGCAGCATATCATTGAAAAAAGCATGGACAATTATGAAAGAAGATAATGTAGAAACATTATCTATTACAACAGGAGAACATGTATTAGCAGGTCTTATCACCATTGGTGACATCGCAAAATCTTATATGGATATTTATGATAGTAATATTCTGTCAGAGGCAAAAACACGATATCGAAATATTTTGGAAACGATAGATGGTAAAATGATAGTTGGAAATGAGGAAGAACTTTTTGAAGCTGGCAAGGTTTTGATTGCGGCGGCGAATCCAGACCTTATGGAGAATTATATAGAAGCGGCGGATTTAGTTATTTTGGGAAACCGATATGAGTCACAGCTTTGTGCGATTGAAATGCATGCAGGGTGTATTATAGTATGTGAGGGGGCGGCGGTATCAAGAACGATTCAAAGTCTGGCAAAAGAAAAAAAATGCGTAATCATTAGTACACCTCATGATACTTATACAGTGGCAAGATTGATAAACCAAAGTATGCCAATTGATTATTTTATGAAAAAAGAGAATCTAATTACATTTAGGATGGATGATTTTACAGATAATATTAAAGATATAATGGCAAAGAAAAGGCATAGAGACTTTCCGGTTATTGATGAACAGGGACATTATGTAGGAACGATTTCGAGACGAAACTTATTAGGAATAAAAAGGAAAAATATTATTTTAGTGGATCATAATGAAAAAACACAGGCGGTAGATAATATAGATAGTGCAGAAGTAATTGAAATTATTGATCACCACAGAATCGGAACATTAGAAACAAGAGGGCCAGTTACGTTTAGAAATCAGCCGGTGGGTTGTACATCAACGATTATTTATCAGATATATAATGAACATAATATAGAAGTTCCGCCAGATATTGCCGGTTTATTGTGTTCCGCAATTATTTCGGATACTCTTGTGTTTCGTTCTCCAACTTGTACCCAAATTGATCGAGATGCGGCAAATCATCTGGCCGAGATAGCGGATATTGATATTGAGGAGCATGCGACGAATATGTTTACCGCAGGCAGTAATTTGGAAGATAAATTACCGGAAGAGATTTTCTATCAGGATTTTAAAAAATTTAAAATCGGAAAAATTACTTTAGGGGTAGGACAGATTAGTGCGATGAGCAGTGAAAAATTGGAGAAAATCAAAGAAAAGATAGTGCCATACTTGGAGCAGGCTGATAAAGAGAATAAAGTGGATATGCTATTTTTTATGCTTACAGATATTATTGCGGCTTCTACAGAGTTATTATGTCAAGGTGAAGAATCAAAGAGGTTGGCAGAGGAGATTTTCGATATAAAGGTAGTAGAGTCTTCTGGTACATTAGTGGATGTGGTATCGCGTAAGAAGCAATTTATACCAGCATTCGTAGTGGCATTACAACAATAGAAAAGATGGAGAGATAAAAATAAATGAGTAAACAAGTATGGAAACCGGGAAATATGGTATACCCATTGCCAGTGGTAATGGTAAGTTTGGCAGATAGAGAAGGGAAATCGAATATCATAACCGTGGCATGGACGGGAACGGTGTGCACCAATCCAGCGATGGTGTATATTAGTGTAAAACCAGAACGATACTCTTATGATATATTAAAGGAAACAAAAGAATTTGTGATAAACTTGACGACGGAGGCTACGGCATATGCGACTGATTATTGTGGTGTAAAGTCAGGGCGACAGGTAGATAAATTTAAAGAATTAAAACTTACAAAGGAAAAGGCAGAACACGTGGCTAGTCCAATGATCGGAGAATGTCCGGTCAACATTGAATGTAAGGTAGTGGAAATCAAAAAATTAGGTTCGCATCACATGTTTCTTGCAAAAGTATTGGCTGTTCATGTCGATGAAGAATATCTGAATAATAAAGGAAAGTTTCAATTAGAAGACGCAAAGCCGATCGTGTATTCTCATGGAGATTATTTTAGTCTAGGGAGAAAAGTTGGTGAGTTTGGCTACAGTGTGAAGAAGAGAAAGAGTAAAAGACGGAGATAACAAGATGAATGAAGGCAAATTTGATAAAAAGGGTAAAATTTATGCAAAGTTTCGTTCCAATTATGCGTTAGAATTTATTGATTATCTCTATTCGGAGATTGGCTTAACAAAAAGCAGTACAGTAGCCGATATAGGTTCTGGAACAGGAATTCTAGCCAAGCATTTACTCGAAAAAGAGAGCGGTGTATATGCGGTTGAACCAAATGATGATATGCGTGGTGTGGCAGAGCGTGAGTTGCAGCAATTTAATAAATTTCACTCAGTTTGTGGCACAGCAGAAAATACAACACTTGAGGATAAGTCAGTTGATTTTATTGCCGTTGGGCAAGCGTATCATTGGTTTGATAAGGAACTTTTTCGCAAAGAATGTAGGAGAATATTAAAAGATGATGGCAAGGTAATCCTTGTTTGGAATGCAAGAGTAGAGCAAAGTGATATCGTTGCAGGAACAGCGGTAATAAACAAAAAGTATTGCTCTACATTTAAGGGATTTTCCGAAAATGTAATGAATACAAAATTAGAAAAAGAAAGATTTAGGGATTTTTTTGTAGGAGATTATGAGGTTAAAGTTTTTGAAAACAATATCAAAATGGATGAGAACCTATTTGTGGGCAGGAATTTATCTTCTTCCTATGCTCCAAATGCAGATGATAAAAATTATACTCCTTATATGGTAGCATTAAGGGAACTTTTTTTGAAATTTAGTGAGAATGGGTCTCTTATATTTCCCTATATAACACAAAGCTACATTGGAAAGGTATAGGCAAACATGAAAAATATTATATTGATTGGAATGCCAGGTGCTGGTAAAAGTACGATAGGCGTTATCCTTGCGAAAGTATTAGGTTATACATTTGTGGATACGGATTTACAAATCCAAGAAAAGGAAAAAAGATTACTAAGGGAAATTATTGCTCAAGATGGCATAGAGAAATTTTTAGAAATCGAAAGTCGAATAAATAGTTCTTTAGACATGACAAATGCAGTGATTGCGACAGGGGGCAGTGTAGTATATAAAGCCGAGGCGATGGAGCATTTGAGTAATATAGGAACGATTCTCTATCTGAAACTCCCATACGAAGAGCTTGCAGCGAGGTTGGGTAATTTGGTTGGCAGAGGGGTAGTTTTAAAAGAAGGACAAAATCTAAAGGAGCTTTATGAAGAGCGCATTCAATTATATGAAAAGTATGCACAGATAACGATTGAGGAAAAGGAATTGAGTGTGGAAGAAACATTAGAGCAAATTTTGAAGTGTATAGATACTGGTTTTGAGGCGATGAAATAAAGGTGGCACAAGCAGCGAAAGAGAAGTGCAATATTAATTTTTATTTACAAAAGGCAATATTGTGTTATAATATAGTGTAGATATTGTGAGTTAGTGAAGTTTTATAATGAAATTCTTGTGAAATCTCACATAGTTTACAAAATTTTGTATATATTGAAGTAGAGTATAGACATAAGTTTAAAATATAAAATAATATAGAGGTGTATTATGGAGCAGTACATAGTAAAAGGTGGAAATCCCCTTGTTGGAGAAGTTGAGATTGGTGGCGCTAAAAATGCGGCACTTCCAATACTAGCAGCAGCAATAATGACTGACGATACCGTAGTAATTGAGAACTTACCAGATGTAAAAGATATTAATGTACTACTACAGGCCATTGGTGAAATTGGCGCAGTAGTGGAAAGAGTAGATCGCCATACCGTAAAGATTAATGGTTCAGCTATTGGAGAATGCAGTGTGGATTATGATTTTATTAAAAAGATAAGAGCGTCTTATTACTTACTAGGTGCTTTGCTAGGAAAGTATAAAAAAGCGGAGGTTCCACTTCCAGGAGGATGTAATATTGGAAGCAGACCGATTGATCAGCATTTAAAAGGCTTTAAAGCATTAGGTGCGGTTGTCGATATCAAACATGGAGCGATTATAGCTAAGGCAGAAAGACTGGTAGGAAATCATATTTTCTTGGACATGGTTTCTGTTGGAGCGACGATTAATATTATGATGGCGGCAACAATGGCGGAGGGTAATACTATCATTGAGAATGCAGCAAGAGAGCCGCATGTCGTGGATATAGCGAACTTTTTAAATAGTATGGGAGCGAACATCAAGGGTGCGGGTACAGATGTTATTCGTATTGCGGGAGTAGAACGTTTACATAAAACAACTTATTCTATTATTCCAGATCAAATAGAAGCGGGAACATTTATGATGGGAGCGGCAGTGACCAAAGGAGATGTAACCGTAAAGAATGTAATTCCAAAGCATTTAGAAGCGATTACAGCAAAGTTAATTGAAATTGGATGTGAAGTGGAAGAATTTGATGATGCGGTTAGGGTAGTTGCATCAAAGAGACTACAGCATACACATGTAAAAACACTTCCTTACCCTGGATATCCAACAGATATGCAGCCGCAGATTGCAATTACTTTGGCATTGGCAACAGGTACAAGTATTGTGACAGAGAGTATATTTGAAAATAGATTCAAATATGCGGCTGAATTAGTGAGAATGGGCGCCAAAATAAAGGTAGAGGGTAATGTTGCCATTATTGATGGTGTAGAAAAATTCACTGGTGCAAGAGTGAGCGCACCAGATTTAAGAGCGGGTGCATCTCTTGTAATGGCAGGACTAGCGGCAGAAGGCATTACGATTGTCGATGATATTACATATATTCAAAGAGGGTATGAGAACTTTGAAGCAAAGCTTCGTGCTTTAGGTGCCGAAATCGAAAAAGTGAGCAGTGAAAAAGAAATTCAAAAATTTAAGCTCAGAGTAGGTTAAATATATAGCAACAAAATAATTAAATAGAAATTTCCTTATTCAGAGTGATGGAGATACAAAGGATCTGTGAAGTCACGGCAACCCCCATAGTGGAAGGTGCCAACCTGAGCGAATAATCGAACAATAAGGGATAAGAATATCTATATAGATATATCGAGTCCTTTTTAAGGGCTCTTTTTATTTGCTCTCGCAAGAGGAAAAAAACTATCAAAGGAGGAACAAATGGAGAAATTATTATTTACATCAGAATCAGTAACAGAGGGGCATCCGGATAAAATCTGTGATCAAATTTCAGATGCGATTTTAGACGCATTATTGGAGCAGGACCCAATGAGCCGTGTGGCTTGTGAAACATGTACAACAACAGGAATTGTTATGGTTATGGGGGAAGTCACCACCAATTCATACATTGATATTCAAAAGATTGTTAGAGAGACCATAACAGAGATTGGCTATACAAGAGGAAAATATGGGTTTGACGCATCTACTTGTGGTGTTTTGGTAGCGTTAGATGAGCAATCCAGTGATATTGCTATGGGTGTGAATAAAGCGTTGGAGGCGAGAGAAAACACTATGACAGAAGAAGAATTAGAAGCGATTGGTGCCGGCGACCAAGGAATGATGTTTGGTTATGCCACAAATGAAACAGAGGAGTATATGCCATATCCGATATCTTTAGCTCATAAATTAGCATTGCAGTTGACAAAAGTTAGAAAAGATAAAACCTTACCATATTTAAGACCGGATGGGAAAACACAAGTTTCCGTGGAATATGATGAAAGTGGAAAACCGGTTCGTTTAGATGCAGTGGTACTTTCTACACAGCATGACGAAGAGGTTACTCAAGAACAGATACATGCGGATATAAAGAAATATGTATTTGATGTGATATTGCCAGCAAGCATGGTAGATGCAGAAACGAAATTTTTTATCAATCCAACAGGGCGTTTTGTAATCGGTGGTCCACATGGAGACAGTGGTTTGACCGGTCGTAAAATCATTGTAGATACTTATGGCGGTTATGCTCGTCATGGTGGTGGGGCATTTTCCGGAAAAGATTGTACAAAAGTAGATCGTTCCGCAGCTTATGCAGCACGCTATGCGGCAAAAAATATTGTTGCGGCTGGATTGGCAACGAGGTGCGAGATTCAGCTATCTTATGCGATTGGGGTAGCAAAACCGACCTCAATTATGATAGATACATTTGGAACCGGAAAACTTTCAAACAATAGATTAGTGGAGATTGTTCGGGAGAATTTTGACCTTAGACCAGCAGGTATTATTAAAATGTTAGATTTGCGTAAGCCTATTTATAAACAAACAGCAGCCTATGGACATTTTGGCCGTAACGATTTGAATTTACCATGGGAAAGATTAGATAAGGTGGAAATTTTGCGTGAATATTTATAAAGGCAGAGGCTAAAGGAGCCTATTTTAGATGAAAAAATAAGGTTTTTGCGTGGTTGACATAAAGGGATATTGATGGTATGCTTAAAAAAACAAAAGATTGATTATGCAGCTGGCAGCCATCGTATGACTGTTTCAAGTTATGAGATTTCAAGAGGGAAGCGTTGTCGTTATAGATGCTTCTCTTTTTTTTGAAAAATAAGCGTGAAGCATGACATGTAAGGGAAAGGTATATATAGGATGAAGAATGAAAAACCATTTGCAAAATTAACATTGATAACACAGTTTGGTATTTCATTAGTTTCACCTATTTTATTATGCCTTTTTGTTTCTATATGGATTCAAAAGCGGTTTCAAACAGGGTACTGGGTCGTGATTATCGGCATATTATTAGGGATTGCAACAATGATAAATACTTTTTACAGATTTTATAAAACGTATTCGAGTGAATATGATGACGATGACAAGACACCTGAAAGTAATTACCATCATTGAGAGGAGCAGATAGATGAAGTTTAGTGCAGATGTAAAAAAACATATTTTACAAGTGAGTGGAATTAGTCTAGGATTAAGTACAATAATGGTTGGGGTGTTTGCATTACTTGGTCAGTTTACAGTATCAGTTTTGTGGGGGGCATTATGTGGTTGTTTTTTAGCTTGCTTTAATTTTTTTCTTCTAGCAGTTACGGTCACGAAAGCATTAGGTCAAGAAGAAAGAGGCAAAGCGATGGCTAGCATTTCTTATATGGCACGCTCGCTGATGATGTTGGTGGGGGGAGTCGTTGCGGTTGCATATTTAAAGTTCAACCCCATTGCATTGGTCATTCCTTATATTTTTCCACGTATTTCGATTACTATTATCCAAATGACAGTGGCAAAAAAAGAAACAATAGAAATAATAGAAGAGGGAGGCGAGAGTAGTGGAGGTTAGTGTTAAAGGAGCTGATATCTTATATAACATACCAATATTTGGCGGGATACCGATTACGACAACGCTCGTAAATACATGGTTAGTGATGATACTTATTACGGTTTTTTGTATTTGGCTTACAAAAGGAATGCAAGTTCAGGCAAAAACAAAGCGACAGCATGTTGCTGAGCTGATTGTGATGACGGTTACTAACTGGGTATCAGAGAATATGGGGCAGCAATATACAAAAAAGGCATTCCCTCCATTTATAGCAGCTTTATTTGCGTTATCTGTTTGTTGTAGCTTGCTGGGATTGTTTGGATTGTATCCGCCGACAGCGGATTTGTCAACGACAGTGGCATGGTCAGTGATGGTTTTTGTGATGATTACGCGTATGAAAATCAAAACAAACAAAGTATCAGGTTATTTGAAAGGATTTACAGAGCCGGTGAAGCTGCTGACGCCGCTTAATATTATTAGTGAATTATCCACACCTCTATCAATGGCATTTCGTCACTTTGGAAATATTGCTTCTGGTCAGGTGGTTGGAATCTTGATTTATATGGCACTTTTAGGATTAAACCAGTTACTTTTTGGTTGGCTGCCGGGGGCATTAGGAACAGTGCTAAGTACGATACCGTTCACTTATGTTGGTATACCGGCGATATTATCAATATATTTTGATGTCTTTTCAGCATTTATGCAAGCATTTATTTTTTGTATGTTAACAATGAACTATATTTCATTAGCTGCGGAAGCAGAATAAAACGATAGGAGGAATTTTTATGTTAGAACAAGCGATTATTTATGGATCATGTGCAGTGGGAGCGGGGCTTTCTATGATTGCCGGTATAGGGCCTGGTATTGGTCAAGGTTATGCCGTTGGTAAAGCGTGTGAAGCGGTGGCGAGACAGCCGGAATCGAAAAAAGATGTTACCAGTACTTTGTTGTTAGGATGTGCAATAGCAGAATCAACAGGTATTTATGGTTTGGTTATTGGGCTTTTATTGATATTTGTTGCTCCGGGAATGTTTATTAGTAATTTATTAGGTTAAAATGATTTTCCGAAAGGAGGCAATGATAAAATGCCCGCAAGTCTTGAGTTTATATCTTTTGTGCCGTGGACTTTTATTGCAATGCTCGCAAATGTATATATTTTGTATAGGGTGATAAGACATTTTTTATTTAAGCCTGTTCAAGATATTTTAGAAAAGCGCCAAATTGAGGTTGATACCATTTATGGTGATGCAAATGAATTGAAATTACAAGTCCAAAGTATAAAAGAGGAATATAATGAAAAGTTAAAGAATGTAGGTGTCGAGGCAAAAGAAATTGTTGCATCGGCGGTGAGTGTTGCCAAAAGACAAGAAGAAGAGATTCTTTTGGAGGCGAACGCACAAGCAAAACACATTGTGAAAAAAGCAGAAGAAGATATTTCACAGATGCAAAGAAAGGCAACCACAATGTTAAAAGAAGATATTTCGCAAATGGCAGTGGATATCGCGAGTAAAGTGGCCAAAAAGGAAATCAGTAAAGAGGATCATAGCCGATTGATTGATGAATGTATAGAGGACTTTAGGGGGGACTTAGCATGAGTTATTCCCGAGCGTTATATGAGCTTTCAGAAGAACAAGAATGTGCGAAGGAAGTGTACGAAGCAGCACTGTTTTTACAACAAGCTTTGTTAGCACAACCAGATTATATCACGCTGGTTTCTTCTCCGTTTATCAAAAAGAATGAAAGGTTATCGTTACTGGAGGAGCTTTTAGATGATGCGCCGCAGTTGTTTAAACATATGATTTTGCTATTATGTCAAAAGAATGAGATTTCGTTGTTGAGTGATGTGTTGGCATCTTATATAGAGCAGTATCAGAGTGAGAAAGGTATTTTAAAGGTTACAGCCATCACAGCGATACCAATGACGGTAAGGATGAAGTCAAGCCTTGTAGAAGTGTTGCAAGAGCAATTTGATAAAAAAATATTGCTGGAAAATGAGGTGGATTTATCCTGTTTGGGTGGCATGAAGCTACAAGTGAACAAAAAGCAGTATGATGGAAGTGTAAAGCGTCAATTAGATGAAATCAGGCAAATATTATTTGCGGATATTCAGGATATTTCTGAATATAAATCCAGTAAAAGTAGGTGATGAAGATGAAGCTTAAACCAGAAGAGATAACGCGTATTTTAAAGGCGCAAATTAAAAATTATGAAAACCAAATAAAAATGGATGAAATAGGTACGGTTCTCACCGTTGGAGATGGGATCGCACGAGTATACGGATTGGACGCTTGTGTGTCGAATGAATTGTTACTATTTCCAAGCGGCAGCTATGGTATTGCGATGAATCTTGATAAAGGTTCTGTAGCGGTCGTGTTACTTGGTGGTGACGAATTGGTTAATGAGGGAGATACCGTAAAGAGAACTGGAAAGGTTGTATCGGTTCCAGTGGGCGAGGCTCTTTTAGGGCGAGTGGTGGATTCGCTTGGTGCACCTATAGATGGAAAAGGTGCGATTGAAGCGGCAGATTATTTTCCTATTGAACGTGAGGCAACGGGAATTATTGAACGTAAGAGTGTTTCGGTTCCATTACAAACGGGAATTAAAGCGATTGATAGTATGATTCCAATCGGTAGAGGTCAGAGGGAATTAATTGTAGGTGACAGACAAACAGGAAAGACCGCAATTGCCGTGGATACGATTATTAATCAACGAAAAGAAAATGTTATTTGTATCTATGTTGCGATTGGTCAAAAACAAAGCACTATCGCTCGAGTGGAAGAAAAATTAAAGAAGGCCAATGCGATGGATTATACGATAATTGTAGCAGCAACAGCATCAGATCCGGCACCACTTCAATATATAGCGCCCTATACCGGTTGCAGTATGGGCGAGTATTTTATGGAAAAGGGAAAAGATGTTTTGATTATCTATGATGATTTATCCAAGCATGCCGTGGCATATCGAACATTATCGCTATTGATTCGCCGTCCTCCCGGACGTGAAGCATATCCAGGTGATACTTTTTATTTGCATAGTCGTCTTTTGGAACGAGCAGCATGCCTTTCTGAAACCGAGGGTGGCGGAACGATGACAGCATTGCCAATTATTGAAACACAAGCAGGTGATGTTTCAGCATATATTCCGACGAATGTTATTTCCATCACTGACGGACAGATTTTTTTGGAAACAGATTTGTTCAATCAAGGCATCATTCCAGCGGTAGACCCAGGAATTTCGGTGAGTCGAGTGGGTGGAAGTGCACAGATAAAAGCGATGCGTAAAGTTGCCGGTAAGCTAAAACTTTTGTATAGCCAATATCGAGAGTTGGCGGCATTTGCACAATTTGGCAGTGATTTGGATCAAGACACACGTCGTCGTCTTGCACAAGGGGAACGAATTGTAAAGATGTTAATACAACCCGAGGCGTCACCACTTGCAGTAGAAAAACAAGTATGCTTGTTTTATGCGGTGACAGGCGATTATTTATCAGAAATTCCAGTGGAAAAAATAAATAGTTTTGAAACATTTTTTAATAAGTATCTGGAGGAAGATGGTATTTCTTTATTGCAAAAGATAAAGGATAGTAAAGATATTGATGAAAATAGTGAAAAAGAGCTTACAAAAGTGATTGAACAAGCAATTCAATTATTTTCAAATCATTAAGCAGGAAAAGGGGGCATCTAGTCTATGGCAAGTGCAGGAAAAGATATTAAGGCACGTGCAAACAGTATCGAAAGCACACATAAGATAACGAAAGCAATGGGCTTGGTGGCCTCTTCAAAAATAGTAAAGGCCAAAGAGCGTGTAGAAAATAGCCGTCCTTATTTTCAAGTCATGTATGAAACTTTGCAGGAGATATCCAGTGAGGGTATTGATTTTGATAGTCCATATATATCACGTCGTCAGGGAAAGCCGACTTGTGTGGTTGTTCTAGGCGGAGACAGGGGATTAGCAGGCGGATATAATAGTACATTGTTTAAGAAAGCTGATGAGTTAATAAAAGAAGATGTTATGGTATTTCCGATTGGAAAAAAATGCGTTGAATATTATAAGCGCAAAAATGCCAATATCCTAAATCAAGGTTATATGGTGACAGAGGAGATTACAGTTGGAAATTGTTTTGAAATAAGTAAGGTTCTATGTGAGGGATTCCTAAAGGGAGTATTTGGTGAAGTGACATTGGTGTATACTAATTTTGTGTCGATGATGGAACAGCTACCAGTGCAATTAGAGTTGCTACCTCTTTCAACAGAGAAGAAAGATAAAGGCGGACAGCCAAGCAACATTATGGAATATGAACCAAATGGAGAAACAGTATATAATGCGATTGTTCCAGAGTATGTGGCAGGAATTTTATATGGTGCATTGTGTGAGGCCTTGGCATCAGAGCATGCCGCGCGCCGCATGGCAATGGATGTAGCGAGTAAAAACGCACAAGAAATGCTAGATGAGCTATATTTGGAGTATAATAGAGTTCGCCAAGCGATTATAACCCAAGAGATAACAGAGATTGTTGCAGGTTCGGAGGAATAGAATATGTCTGATAAAAAGAATATAGGTTGGATTACACAAATCAATGGACCAGTGCTGGAGGTACAATTTCAAGCTGGAGAGTTACCATCATTGTTAAATGCCCTAAGTATTAAACAAGATGAAAGAGAAATTATCTTGGAAGTGGGGCAGCAAATTGGAAATAATGAAGTACGTTGTATCGCCATGAGTTCAACAGACGGGCTTTCTCGTGGTATGGAAGTGGTGGATACTGGCATGCCAATTACAGTTCCAGTGGGAAAAGAAACACTGGGGCGCATTTTGAATTTACTAGGCGAGCCGATTGATAATGGAGAGCCTCCGAAAACGGAGAAACGAAAATCCATTCATAGTGCGCCACCGTCCTATGAGGAACAGAAAACAGCGAGCGATATCTTAGAAACGGGAATTAAAGTTATTGATTTGATTTGTCCATTTTCAAAAGGTGGAAAGATTGGATTATTTGGTGGTGCTGGAGTTGGAAAAACGGTTTTAATCCTTGAACTCATCAGTAATATTGCAAAAGAACATGGTGGCATATCAGTATTTGCCGGAGTTGGAGAGCGTTCTCGTGAGGGGAATGACCTATATCATGAGATGAAGGATAGCGGAGTTTTAGCCAAAACAGCACTTGTGTATGGACAGATGAATGAGCCGCCGGGAGCTCGTATGCGTGTGCCGCTTACAGGACTTACTATGGCGGAGTATTTTAGAGATGAAGAAAAGCAAGATGTACTTTTATTTATAGATAATATATTTCGATTTTCACAAGCAGGAAGTGAAGTATCAGCATTGTTAGGCAGAATGCCGTCGGCGGTTGGATATCAACCAACTTTGTCAACGGAGATGGGTGCTTTACAAGAGCGTATTACATCGACAAAGGATGGTTCAATTACGAGTATTCAAGCAGTGTATGTTCCGGCGGATGATTTGACGGATCCAGCACCAGCGGCAACCTTTACGCATTTGGATGCGACGACGGTTTTAAGTAGAGGTATTTCTTCGATTGGTATATTTCCAGCGGTGGATCCATTGGATTCGAGCAGTCGTTTGCTCACGCCAGAGAGGGTAGGGGAAAAGCATTATCAAGTTGCAATGCGGGTACAAAGTACGTTGCAGCGATATAAGGACTTACAGGATATTATTGCGATTATGGGTGTGGACGAACTTTCCACAGAAGATAAGCAGACAGTCATTCGTGCTAGGCGTATTCAGCGATTTTTATCGCAGCCATTTTCGGTTGCCGAGCAATTCACAGGCATGCAAGGTCGTTATGTTCCACTTCTGGAGACATTGCAGGGGTTTGAAGAAATATTAGATGGTAAACATGATGATTTACCGGAAAGTGCATTTTTATTTGCAGGAAATATCGAGGAAGTTGTTGCCAATGCAGCGAAATAGAAGGAGGTATATATGAGTTTGTATCCACTTCAAATAGTGACACCAGATGGGCTGTTATATGACGGCGAGGTTACGAAGGTTCGAGTGCGAACGATCGAGGGTGATGTGGGGATCATGGCGAGACATGCAGATTTTACCACCGCCTTGGGAATGGGCATCGCATATATTAATATTGATGAAACAGCATGTCGTCATGCTGCTTGTATAGGCGGGTTATTGGTTGTGATAAATGGTAAGGCGAGAATTGTAGCAACAACCTTTGAGTGGGCGGATGAAATTGATATCAAGCGCGCTTATTTGGCAAGGGAAAAGGCGGAAGAAATGATAGCTTCTGATGTGGCGACGGAAGATAAAAAGGTGGCACAGTCACGTTTGAGACGTGCTTTGATACGCATTCGTGCTTTTGAAAAAGAAAAGGCGGGGGAGTAGACTTTCTTTTTATTTTATGCTATTATCTTAGAGTATATCATTTGATAAAGCATATAAGAGGAGAATTACGATGAAAGTGAAAAAAATATTAGCAGTTATATCTGTTTGTGCATTGACCATGACATCAATAGTAGGCTGTGGTTTTGAACCACCGCAAAATGAAACAGAGAGTGAAGCGACGAGTGATGTTGGAATTGATGTGTCGACAATTATAATGGAGGACAAATATCTGGACTGGACAGAGGCAGATTATAATAAGGCGAGTTTAGAAGAGAGAATGAATGTCTATGCAACGTATTTATATAAGGTAGGAGCAGAAACAGGGCTTAGTGCAGGATACACAGAAGAGAAGTTCATCGAGGAAATTGCTGCTACTTATACAGCCGAAGATGGTGATGCGGTGATGAAAGAAGTGTATGCCGCAGTTGAAAAGGGAACATTAGGAGAAGCGATTGAGCAGTTGATGATGGAATTTGAATCAGCGATGGAACAAGAATTAAAGGCAGCAGAATAAATAAAGAAATAAATAAAAATCTGTATCACTTAAAAAAGTGAGTACAGATTTTTTATTGTGCAAAAAACATTATTTTGAATTACCTGCGATATAGTTGTCAAGGTATTTCTGCAGGTTTGCAAATTTGCCACTATAGATTAATTGAAGCAGCTTGTTCAATTTTCTAAGTGAATCCTGTAATTGTTCGTTGGTAATTAATTGTTGTTCAGTTGCGTCTGCCAATTCGTCCAAATCCATGACCAAGACACGGCCATCAGGGTAAATAATTACGTCTGCCAATAAATCAATAAAACAGAAGCTATTATCGTCTTTGTTGTAAGTATGAGTGATAATGTCGCAGTACCAATATAATAGGTTGTCTTCTTTGTCAAAAAATTTGCTGACCTTAATACCCTCTTCCAAAAAATAACAAGAGACCCCATGATGAAGAACCTTTTTAGGGCGAATAGTATTCCATTTGCTGATAATAACATCATCATCTTGGTAAATAATAATATCTTTATCTAATAAGACACATTCATTAGGAATTAAACGTTTGCGATATAAGGTGGGTTTCATGTTAGGCTCCATTCTTTTGATTTTTCAATTCAAAATTTTTTTGAGATTGAATTGATTATAACAGTTTTATAGGAGGCTGTCCATAAAACATATTGAAAAGGTAGCGTAAATTTAATGTAGGAATTTAATAGGCAGACTCCCATCTTTGATAGTTAGTCGTGTTTTAAAAGCATACTTTTATTGAAGTTTTTAGTAAATCATATTATAATAGATTAGATAATAATGTCAGAAGTAGAAAAGACTTTTAATAATATATTTATTTATAAAGGTTGATGGAAGATAAAGAATGGAGGAACATATGGGGAGAAGTAAAAGCGTAAGAAAACGAATGATAATAAATATTATAACAACAATTTTTATAATTGTGATTTTGTGTTTGGTGACAGTAAATGGAGTTTTATTGGCAAAAGATAATAAACGAGACAATAGTAATGGTGATGATACAGAGCGGCAAAGCTGGCAAATAGATGGAGTGGAAACAGAAGCGGCAGAACAGGTAAAAAAGCATGAGTATGAAACCGAGTTAAAGATTGATTCAAATATTAAGCCAAAAGAGACTGAGAAGGAAAGTGAAACAGAAACTCAAGTACAGGTAGAGACGCAACCAGAACCGGAGCCACAGCCAGAGCCACAACCGCAGCCACAACCGGAAACACAGCCAGAGTCACAACCAGAAACAGAACCACAGCCAGAACCACAACCAGAAACAGAACCACAACCAGAAACACAACCAGAACCGCAGCCACAACCAGAAACACCACCACAACCACCAACAGGTACAAGTAATATTGTGATATTGGCGGATAGTAATACTAGATATATTGATCCGAGTGAGTTGGTGGGAATGAGCGCACAGGATTTGATAATTGCTCGAAATGAAATATTTGCGCGAATGGGAAGAGGGTTTAAAGATAGTTCACTACAAGCATATTTTGATGATCAAATTTGGTATACCCAAAAGTATACCCCAGAAGAGTTTAATGCGATTGCTGATTCTTTATTTAATGTATATGAAGTAGCTAACATTAATACGATTGTAGCATATGAAAAAGAAATGGGATATCGTTAGGAGGATAAAGCATGTATTGTCAAGAGTGTAAAAAACAAAATGAAGAAGATGCAGTATATTGTGAACATTGCGGTTCTTTAATTATAAAAGATTCCAGTGCGGATATCATAATAGATAGCAATAGAGAAGAGGTTAGAAAAAAACGTAAAAAAAGAAAATTTATGCGGGACTATGGCTTTATTATTATGCAAGCACTGATATGTATTGGATTGATCATTGCCTTTGTTATGATAGGTAATAAGACATATTCTGTTGAGAAATATGTCCAGAATTATTTTGAAAGTGTGGCAGATGGTGCATGGGAAGAGGTTTATGAGTATTTAGTGCTTCCGGATTCAGAATATTTATCAAAGTCTAATTTTGTGAAGAGTATGGCGGAAGTAGAAAGTTTTTCATATAGTGATTATACCGTTGAAGTGGTGGAAAATGATAGTGATTATACGACTGTTAAAATTCTATATATTTTGACGGATACGCAGGAGAAAAATACTCTTTTGGTGAACATGCAAAAATCAAAGAGTAAAGCGTTCTTATTCTTTCCGGTTTGGAAAGTAGAGGGAACAGCTTTTCTAGCGGTGGATACAAAGATACAAATACCTGATGGTGCGAGCATCATATTAAATGAGGTTCCATTGGATGGGGATATTATACAGATACCATATTTATTTGCGGGAAGTCATTTGCTAAAAGTTAGCAAAAAAGATATGAATGGAACGAGTGAAGTGATACAGATTCCAGCGGGAAGAGGTTATACTCATGTTGCAGGAGCGTTAAAAGTGCAAGAGAGCATAAAAGAAGAGATGTTTGCAGCAGCGTCACGTTCTTTAAATAATATTTTTTCAGCAGCATTAAATCAAAAGGAATTTGCATATATTAGCAATTTATTTGTGAGTGATAAAATAGTGAACGAACAGATGCGTTCAGAGTATGAAGCGTTTGCAAAAGAACTTTGTGATGAAGATGGTTATGGAGTAAAAAATATTTCCTTTAAAAATGTAAATGCTAGTTTAACAACATCAGAAACGGAAGAAGTTGTTATAACTGTCATTTTAAATGCTGAATATACATATTCGGCTCAAATGAAGAAAGATGTAGCAGCGACAGAGGATGTAAATGAGGAAACAGAGAATGAAACAGAAATTTCGGTATCGGAAATAAAAACTGGTTCAGGAAATTATACGACAACGATGGAATTTGTAGAAGAGGGTGAAAACTGGCTACTCCGAAGTTATGAATTTAATATTCCAGCAGTAAAGTAAATTAGATGGGGAAAAAAAGAAGTGTCACACCGTTTGCTTGATAAGCGTAAGGGGTGACACTTCTTTTGGTTTAAAAACTCTTATTTTGCAGGTTCTAAAGGAAAGTTAAAGTAATTCACTACATTGTTATAAGAGATTCCTTTAATCATTTTTTCTAACACTTTTATATCATTTGGATATTCGCCATTTTCTACCCAGTCACCGATTAATTCACAAAGGATTCGGCGGAAGTATTCATGTCTTGGATAGGAAAGGAAACTTCTTGAATCGGTCAACATGCCGATAAAGTTTCCAAGAAGTCCAAGGTTGGCAAGAGAGGTCATTTGCTCAATCATGCCTGATTTGTGGTCATTAAACCACCAAGCAGAACCCTGCTGAACTTTTCCGGCTACCCCTACTCCTTGGAAACAACCAAGAATAGTTCCGATAGAGGCATTATCATTTGGATTTAAGCTATAAAGGATTGTTTTTGGCAATTCATCTGTTGTAACTAAAGCATTTAATAAATCAGCCATTTGTGCAGATGGTGCGTAGTTATTAATACAGTCAAATCCAGTATCAGGGCCTAAAGTACGAGCAGTTAAATTGTTGTTATCGCGTTTACAGCCGTAGTGAAGCTGCATAGCCCAACCTATTTTGTTATATTCTCTTCCGACATGTATCATAAATGCCGTTTTGAATTTTAATTCCTCTTCTCTTGATACATTTGTACCGCTCATCTTCTTAGCGAATATCGCTTCGATTTCTTCGGCAGAAGCAGGTACATACATTACATATTCTAAAGCATGATCAGAGGCTTTACAGCCCATAGAATCAAAAAATGCAATTCGTTTACTGAGTGCTTCGATTAGGCTGGCAAAAGAAGTGATTTCCATTTCACTTGCTTTTTCAAGTGTCTTTAAATAATCAGTAAAATCAGGTTTTTCAATGTTCATTGCCTTGTCAGGACGAAATGCTGGTAATACTTTTACAGGAAAAGAGTCATCTTCGGCGATTATTTTATGAAATTCAAGTGTATCAGCCGGATCATCAGTGGTACACACTAAAGTAACGTTTGATTGAACAATCAAGTTACGGGCACTCATGGATGGGTCTGCTAGTTTGGCATTACATAGGTTCCATACTTCTTCAGCATTTTCAGCATTTAGATGACCAGTGTATCCAAAATAACGTTGTAATTCAAGATGACTCCAGTGGTATAATGGATTTCCAATCGCTTTTTCTAATGTTTCAGCCCATTTTTGAAATTTTTCACGATCACTGGCTTCGCCGGTGATGTAATATTCATCAACACCATTGGAACGCATTTGACGCCATTTGTAATGGTCGCCGCCAAGCCATACTTGGGTAATTGTTTCAAAGCGTCTGTCTTCTGCGATTTCCTGTGGATTTAAGTGACAGTGATAGTCTAGCACAGGAGTTGTAGCAGCATATTCATGGAATAGTTTCTTTGCGGTTTCGGTGGACAATAAAAAGTCCTGACCCATAAAAGTTTTCATTAAAAAATCCTCCTTAAAGTTAAATATAATTATATATTTTGCAGCCAATGAAAAAGGCTGGTTAAAACCGAGTTGTTTGTCGTTCGATTAAAGTACTGGATAACACGATTTTAGACGTGCTATCTTCTGCTTCAAAAACACGCATTAAGGTGGTGGTAGCGGTGGTGCAAATCGCTTCCACTTTATTGTCAATACTGGTGAGTTCCGGTTCGCAACAAGTTCCGAGGATACTATTATTGTATCCGATTATTTCCAGCGATTGAGGAATTAAAATGGATTGCTTGCGCGCATATTTTAGTGCTTTAATTGCTAACTGGTCATCAGCCGCCATCACACCATTAAAGCGGATACCTTTTTTAGACAGAGTATCGAAAAGAGTGGTGGTGTTCAAGGCTTCTTCATCACAAAGACAGATAAGATCCTCATTCACTGGCAGGTTCCGTAACTGGTGCGCTTTTTTATATCCTCTTAGCTTTTGTTTGCCGCTATAGGTTGCGGCACGATAAAGAAATAAAATCTCTTTTTTATGATTATCAATTAATTTTAATACGGCATCTTTGGTGGCATTGTAGTCATCACATAGAATAGAATAAATATTCTCGCCCTCCAGATGGCCATTTAACAGTATGATAGGAAGTTGCTTGGCAGCATTTTTGATATATGCAACATCACTTTCTTTTTCTTCTATATAAGAGGAGCCGATGAGAATGATGGCATCAATTTGTTTTGAAAGCAAGAGCTTTAACGAGCTTTGTTTGTCTTTTAATTGATAGCCAGTGCAACAAAGAATGCTGTTATATCCCCTAGCCCTTAATTCACGTTCTAAAAAATATACCGCTTGAGCAATGTAGATATCTGAGGAGTCCATACATAGGATTCCAACGGTCTGCATGGATTTTTTGCCCAACCCTCTAGCAAATACATTGGGTGTATAGTCACTTTCATTCATCACTTTTAGCACTTTTTGTTTTGTCTTTTCACTGACATTAGAGCTATTATTAATCACTCTGGAAACAGTGGCAATAGAAACGCCAGCTTTTTGTGATATATCATAAATGTTCAATAGACACCTCTTCTTTCTTTTTTGATTGTAAGCACTTACAATGTAATTGTTATTATATACCGTTGTGTGTGAAATGGCAAGAGAGCAATTAAGAATAAATAGTTAATTAGAAAAAATAAATAGGGGTTGACGAATGGTATTTTTAAAGGTAAAATCATAAATGTAAGCACTTACATTCATGATGTAAGAAAGGGAAAAATAGAAAAAATAGGAAAGAAAATTATGGGGTGAACTAAGAATGGAAATGTTAAATAAGAAAATTTCAAAAGCAGTGGAAAGACCAATTAAAGTATTACAGTTTGGAGAGGGAAATTTCCTCAGAGGTTTTGTGGACTATATGATTGATGTTGCGAATGAAAAAACTGATTTTAACGGAAGTATTGTGGTGGTAAAGCCGATTAGTTTTGGAAATTTGGATCGTTTTCATGCACAAGAATGTCAGTATACAATGTTATTAAGAGGGCTTGTTGATGGGAAAGAAACACAGGTTGAACGCGTTGTTACGAGCATTACAGAGGCAGTAGATCCTTATAGTGAATATGAAAAATATACAGATTTAGCGAAATTAGAGAGTTTAAGATTTATCGTTTCAAATACAACAGAAGCTGGGATCGTATATGATGAAACTGATTCTTTTGAAACAAATCCATCTCAGACATACCCAGGTAAGTTGACTAAATTTTTATTAGATAGATATAAAGCATTTAATGGTGATGTAACCAAAGGTTTGATTATTCTGCCAGTAGAATTAATTGATGATAACGGAATTGAATTAAAGAAATGTGTATTGAAATTTGTAGAGTTATGGAATTTGGAAGCAGGCTTCTTGACATGGTTAAATGAAGCATGTATATTCTGCAGCACATTAGTGGATAGAATTGTTACGGGATATCCAGCCGATGAAGCAAAAGAGTTATGTGATAAATTTGGTTATCAAGATGAGCTCATTAATACAGGTGAACCTTTTGGGCTATGGGTGATTGAAAGTGATAAGAGCATTCAGGAAGAATTTCCGCTTGATAAAGCAGGGATGCCGGTTATTTTTACGGATAACCAAAAACCATATAAACAGAGAAAAGTTAGAATTTTAAATGGTGCTCATACTTCTTTTGTATTGATGTCATATTTAGCAGGAAATGACTTTGTATTAGAGTCTATGCAAGACGGTGTGGTAAAAGAGTTTATGACAGAAACCATTTTTGAGGAAGTGATTCCAACATTAACTTTGCCAGAAGAAGAATTAAAAGAATTTGCCGCAGCGGTAATCGATCGTTTTGAAAATCCATTTATTAAACATTCATTATTATCCATTTCATTAAATTCAGTATCAAAATGGAGAGCGAGATGTTTGCCAAGTCTTTTAGGATATGTGGAGAAATTTGAAAAATTGCCAAAGAATTTGACTTTCTCAATAGCCAGTTTAATCGCCTTTTATAACGGAACGAAAATAGAGGACAGAGCATTAATCGGAAGCAGAAATAAACAAGAATATAAAGTTATGGATGATGCGGCAGTCTTAGAATTTTTTGCAGCCAATAGTGAAAAACTAGCAGATGACTTAGTGGATGAATTCCTTAGCAAAGAGGAGTTTTGGGGATGTGATTTGACTGCTGTGAAAGGATTATATCAAGTGGTGGTAAATCATCTAGTGGACATCAGAAATAATGGTATGAGAAAAGCGGTTGAAACGCTTATGAAGAAATAAGACAAGTCAATAGCTGATGATAGGAGTAAATATGCAGAATATAATAAAAATTCATAAAGAAGATAATGTGGCAGTGGCATTATATCCATTAAAAGGTGGTTCAGCAATAGAACTTGAGGAGCAAAATACGATAGTTCTTTTAGAGGATATTCCGCAAGGGCATAAATTTGCAGTTGCACCGATTAAAGCGGGCGAAGATGTGATGAAATATGGCCATGCGATAGGAGCAGCGAAAGAAGATATTAAGGTCGGTCAATGGGTGCATATCCAAAATGTTAAAACAAAACTGGATGAAGCAAAAGAGTATACCTATGAGCCAGTGGAAAAGGTAAAGGAAGAGGCGCAGGGAAAAGTGGAAAAGGCTTCCAAAACTTTATACTTTGATGGTTTCAAAAGAAAAAATGGAACTGTGGGTGTACGAAATGAAATCTGGATTATTCCGACGGTCGGCTGTGTAAATAATGTAGCCCAATCTATTGTTAAGAGAGCGGAGTATGTGGTGCAAGGAACTGTTGAAGAATTGGTATCATTTCCTCACCCTTATGGTTGTTCACAGATGGGGGATGATCAGGAGGCGACGAGAATCATTTTAGCTGACCTTATCAATCACCCAAATGCCGGCGGTGTGTTGGTGCTAGGGCTTGGTTGCGAGAACAGTGGCGTAGATGTGTTAAAAGAGTATATTGGTGAGTATGATCCTGAGCGAGTAAAATTTCTAGTAGCTCAAGAAAGTGAAGATGAAATAAATGATGGAGTTGTTCTTGTTGAAGAATTAGCGAAATTTGCTGGAGGCTTTAAACGTGAAAAAATTCCTGCAAAAGAGTTGATTATCGGAACAAAATGTGGTGGTTCTGATGGATTATCAGGTATTACAGCTAATCCAGCAGTAGGAGGTTTTTCGGATTTGCTGATTGCACAGGGCGGAACGACGATATTAACGGAAGTGCCAGAGATGTTTGGAGCGGAAGATATTTTGATGAACCATTGTGCAGATGAAGTGTTGTATGAAAAAACAGTGGCATTAATTAACGATTTTAAAGATTATTTTACAAGTCATAATCAGACGGTATATGAAAATCCGTCTCCAGGAAATAAGGCCGGCGGAATTACGACGCTGGAAGATAAATCTTTGGGTTGTACCCAAAAAGCGGGTTCGGCAGTAGTAAGAGGGGTGTTGGATTATGGCGAACAAGTAAAAGAAAGAGGCTTAAATCTTCTTAGTGCACCGGGAAATGACCTTGTTGCTTCCACAGCATTAGCAGCGTCAGGTGCCCAAATTGTGCTATTTACAACTGGAAGAGGAACACCATTTGCTTCACCAGTACCAACAGTAAAGATTTCTAGTAACACTAAATTAGCAGGGGTTAAGAAAAATTGGATTGATTTTAATGCTGGAATAGGAGTGGAAGGAACTTCCATTGATGATTTATCAGAAGAGTTATTAGCATTTGTGCTGGATATCGCTTCAGGTAAAAAGACGAAAGCAGAATTATCGGGATTTCATGATATGGCCATCTTTAAACGTGGGGTTACACTTTAATATGAAAGAAAGCATAACCTATATAGTTCAATGTAGTGATGATACTTATTATACCGGATGGACGAATAGTATTACAAAGAGAATACAAGAACATAATAGTGGAAAAGGGGCAAAATATACAAAAGCGAGAACACCTGTTACTTTGGTGTATCAAGAGAAGTTTGCCACAAAAGCAGAAGCGATGAGAAGAGAGTATCAAATTAAGCGTTTGAAAAGAGCGGAAAAACAAAGGCTGATTGACGCACAAAAGAAAGAGTTTCGAGTATAATATAGAGAGTAAAAAAGCTCTTTGAAAAATTTCGTGACCGATAAAAATTTTTACGGCAATAATGTATTTGTTTTATCTAGGTAATATACTTTTCTTCGTCGGTTACTTTATATAGAGGTGCATGCGTAGGCTGATATGATTATCTTATGCATGCCTACATAGAAAAGAGAATTGACGAAGAAAAGTATCATTACATATTTATTTTGATAGCGGAATATTCACCACATAAAAATAAATTAAAATATAGTGACATAGACTTCCACCCATAACAAAGAGGTGGAAGATTTCATGTGAGCCAAAATGTGTGTGCTTGGAATTGAAAATTGAAAATTTGATGGCATATAAGATTCCGCCAATGGTGTATATAACTCCTCCAGCAATCAACCAAATAAGTGCAGGTGTGGTGAGCGCATGGTATATTTGGGGAAAGGCAAAGATACAAATCCAGCCAAGAGCGATATATATGCTGGAAGAAAACCACTTAGGGCAATAAACCCAAAATGCTTTTATCAATATGCCGATAAGAGCGATACCCCATACAAGCCCTAATAGAATAGTTCCGGTCTGTCCATGTAGGGCGATGGTACAAAGAGGAGTATAGGTGCCAGCGATTAGTATAAAAATCATGATATGGTCAATTTTTTTGAGAAGTGTATTCATTTTGACACTCACATCAAGAGAATGATATAGTGTGCTGGCAGTATATAAAAGAATCATGCTGGTGATAAAGATGGCACAAGAGAGTGTATGCCAAAAAGACTGATTCAGGGTTTTTGAAATGAGTGGGATGGTGGCGATAATCGCCATGAGTATGCCGAGGAAATGAGTGATTGCACTTCCAGGATCTTTTAGTTTTGAAATCATGAAAACCTCCTAGTATTATTGATAATTCGACACGTAGTTATCAAAACTACATGTCACTACATAGATATTACAATAATGAAAATAAAAATGCAAGGGTTATTTTAAAATATTATTAAAAAAAAGAAGTTGACAGGAGTCTAATAAGTTTGATATGATTAAGAGTAAATTGCTGTGCCTAGAAAATAATATATAGGAAAGTATTATATAAAGCCCTGTACATTTGCAATTATGTGCGAGTGCTTTTTTTGTGTATAAAATGGAGCGATTAAGATGAAAGATGAGAGGAAAATAGGAAATGGAAACAATTAGATTTGAGGAGCTGGGGCTATCTCCAGAGATATTAAAAGCAGTATCAGAAATGGGATTTGAGGCGGCGAGTCCAATACAAGCGAAATCAATTCCGGCAATTATGACAGGTCAAGATGTAATCGGGCAGGCACAAACTGGAACTGGAAAGACAGCATCATTTGGAATTCCCCTACTAGAGAAAGTGAATCCCAAAAATAAAAAATTACAAGCAGTGGTACTTTGTCCAACGCGAGAGTTAGCGATTCAGGTAGCAGAAGAGATGAGAAGGTTATCTAAATTCATTCATGGTATTAAGATATTACCAATCTATGGAGGACAGGATATTGTTAAGCAGATACGTTCTTTAAAGGCAGGAACGCAAATTATTATCGGAACACCAGGTCGTGTAATGGATCATATGAGGAGAAAAACAATAAAACTTGATCAGGTGGCGACGATTATTTTAGATGAAGCTGATGAAATGTTGAACATGGGATTTAGAGAGGATATAGAGACTATTTTGGAAGAAGTGCCAGGAGAGCGTCAGACAATTTTATTTTCGGCAACAATGCCTCGTCCAATTCTGGATATTACAAGAAAATATCAGAAAGACGCACAGATGGTTAAAGTGGTGAAAAAAGAACTTACTGTAGCGAACATTGATCAGTATTATTATGAAGTAAAGCCGAAGAATAAAGACGAAGTATTATCCAGACTTTTAGATATTTATAATCCTAAGCTGTCCTTAGTGTTTTGTAATACCAAGAGAAAAGTAGATGAATTAGTAAGCACTTTACAGGTAAGAGGATATTTTGCAGACGGATTACATGGAGATTTGAAACAGGTTCAAAGAGATAGAGTGATGCAAAGTTTTCGTACTGGTAAGACAGAAATTCTAGTGGCGACAGATGTAGCGGCAAGGGGAATTGATGTGGACGATGTGGAAGCGGTGTTTAATTATGATTTGCCTCAAGATGATGAGTATTATGTTCATCGAATTGGGCGTACTGGAAGAGCGGGTCGTACCGGATATGCCTTTACGTTTATTGCGGGTAAGGAAGTTTATAAATTAAAAGATATTCAAAGATATTGTAAGACGAAGATAAAAGCACAGCCAATTCCATCTTTAAATGATGTGACCGCAACCAAAACAGAAAAGATTTTTGAAAGAATAGAGCATTTCATGGAAGATGATTTGCAGACGATGGTAGATATTATTGAAAAACGAGTGAATGAAAGTGATATGACGGCAATGGATATTGCGGCTGCATTTTTAAAACTAATGCTAGGAACAGAAGAAGAGCAAGAAATTGGGCAGGCAAAGAACAATTTTGAAAATACAGGTGCGGAAGAGGGCATGGTTCGACTTTTCATTAATATTGGAAGGAAACAGGGAACAAAGCCGGGTGATGTATTGGGAGCGATTGCAGGAGAAACTGGTATGCCTGGTAAATTGGTGGGAAGTATTGATGTGTATGATAAGTATACATTTGTTGAAGTGCCACGAGAATATGCTTCGGAAGTATTGGAAGCAATGAAAAGCTCGAAGATTAAAGGTAAGACAATTAGTATTGAACCAGCAAATCAGAAATAGAGTGGAGGGATGTCATCGTAAAGCATGACATCCCTTTATGTTTTTATAAAATATATACTTAGGATTTGGGGATACAGTCTTTGCAAAGACCATAAAAATAAGTGATTTGTTTTTCTATGATACCGTTAAAGTTTTTGCTGACAACTTCATTCCTAGGAGTAGTGGAATCCATTTCTAAATCACTTACTTGACAACAGTTTCTACATATAAAGTGATTATGTGCATGGGTATTGCCATCAAAACGGTCAGCACAATTACCAGTAGTTAATTTTTGTATCTCTCCTATTTCAGATAATAAAGAGAGATTACGATAAACCGTGCCAAGGCTAATGTTTGGATATTGTTCTTTTAGATTAGCATAGACAGTGTCGGCAGTTGGGTGATCATATCTAGTTAATAAGAACTCTTTAATAGCTTCTCGCTGTTTGCTATATTTTAAAGTTTTTATAATCGCCAAAGTAATTCTCCTTTCGATAACGATAATTATTACTAATTTTAGATTACAATTATTTTGACGCTTTGTCAATAGCAATAGTATTTAACAAAATATTAACGAAAATATTATTGTTAAATAAAGGTGTGGTATTAGGGGAAAAGGCTATTATATAAGGAAAAAAGAAAAAAACATATTCTACATGTTGACAATATATAAAAAGTTTGTTACAATGACCATAGAAATGAGTTAATAAAATTGTAACAATATAAAAAAGAACTAACAAATGGAGGTTAGAGATGAGGAAAAATGCAATCAGAGTAGCAGCATTTTGTTTAGCAGGAACCATTTCCCTGACAGGAAATAGCATTATAGCAAATGCGACATTGGCTGGTGTGCCAATGGCAGGGGTTACAACCCAAATAGATAGTATACAGGAAGAAGCGAAGATAGCAGAAGAGGCTGAGAATAATGCCCAGCAAGTGATGTCGGAGTACAATACAATAGCGGTTGCGCAAGTTGATACATATGTAAACATTCGTGACGCCGCAGGCGAAGAGGGAGAAATTCTTGGAAAGTTATATAATAATTCAGTAGCGACTATTTTCGGAGAACAAGATGGCTGGTATCTAGTTTCATCAGGTTCTGTAGTAGGATATGTAAAGAGCGACTATTTTGTGGTAGGAGAAACTGCTGAACAGCTTGCAAGAGAAATAGGGCAGAGAACTGCAACGGTAGCAACTGAAACATTATATGTTAGAGAAGAAGCGGATGCGGATTCAGAAGTTTTAGCACTTGTGGGAGAAGCAGAAAGTTTTAGGGTTGTTGGCGAAGTGGATGGTTGGTATCAAATTACCGTAGATTCAGATGTTATCGGTTATGTATCAGCGGAATATGTTTCAGTAACAACCAAGTTTGTTGAAGCAGAATCAATAGAAGAAGAACAGGTTAGAGTAGCAATAGAAGAAGAAAATTTATTGGCAGCTTTGGAAGAAGCAAGATTAGCTGATGAATTAGCAGTACAACAGGCAGAGCAAGCGGAAGATTATATCGGTGATTCGGTAACAGCAGAAACGCCTCAAGAATATGTGCCAGAAGCTCAACCAGCACCAGCAGCACCTGCGCCAGCTACACCAGCACCAGCGGCGCCAACACCAGCACCAGCACCTGCAGCACCAGTTAATATGGGAACTAGAGAAGCAATCGTTCAATATTCAATGCAATTTTTAGGAAATCCATATGTATGGGGCGGAACAAGTTTGACAAATGGAGCGGATTGTTCAGGATTTACACTTTCGTTATTTGCCCAGTTTGGCATTGGTTTACCAAGAGTAGCACAAGCACAGGCTTATAGTGGTGGTGGAAGACATGTATCTTTAGATCAAATTCAACCAGGTGATTTATTATTCTATGGTAGTGCAAGTAATATCGGACACGTTGCTATGTATATTGGAAATGGTCAAATAATACATGCAAGTGATGAAACAACAGGTATTGTAATTTCTAGTTATAATTACAGACAACCAGTTTGTGCAGTAAATTATATCGATTAATAATATAATGAAGAATGATCCCCCTATATTTTTGAGAATATAGGGGGATTTTAAATGTAAAAAAAGGGTAAATTAGAAATTAGGCAGAGCCGTATACAATTTGCACAAAAAGAGTCGAAAAAGGGAGAATATAATCTGAGTTGATTGAATGTTATCAACATTATTTATCCACACAAAAAAAACTGGAATTAGCGTGAAATAGGAGTTATACACGAAGTTATACACATTATCCACATTTTTCGGATAAAAAAAGGGTGGTTTACATTTGAATTATTAGAACGAGCGTTTTGTTCACAAGTAATAAATCGTACTTATCCACCAAAAAAATCAGAAAAACTATTGACTTTTATAAAGTCAAAATATAGTCGAAAATGTCGAAAAGAGTAAGTAATTTTTTGATAATTTAATAAAGTGTCATGTTTTTGGACAAAATATAGAAAAAATATTAATTAATTAATTTAGTATAAGGTGAATGCTTGCATTTCGGACAAAAAAAACCTATAATTAGCAATGGATTTATTTTAAAGAATAATATAGTGGATAGGGGTACATATGAGATTAAGAAATATAACTGGTTCTGAGGAGAAAATTGAGAAGCATGAATTTGTAATTAATGAGTATGTTGAAAAAAAGGGTAACTGGGGGCAAGTTTTTGGAAATGAACAGCCAATAAGAATAGAAGTTGGAATGGGAAAAGGGAAATTCATCAGTCAGATGGCGAAAGAAAATCCCAATATCAATTTCATTGGGATTGAAAAATATTCAAGTGTACTGGTACGTGCCTTGGACAAGCGGCCAGAGCAGTTAGAGAACTTGTATTATCTTTGTATTGATGCGAGAGAATTGCCAGATGTTTTTGCTGAAGGTGAAATAGATAAAATATATTTGAATTTTTCAGACCCTTGGCCAAAGGATAGACATGCGAAAAGAAGATTGACATCGAGACAATTTTTAGAAAAATATATAAGTATTTTAAAAGAGAATGGAAAAATAGAATTTAAAACAGATAATAGGAACTTATTTGAATTTTCATTGGAGGAAGTGGTTGCCGCTAATTGGATTTTGGAGGCTCATACATTTGACCTACATAATGATAAGAGGCTAGTGGCAGGGAATATAATGACGGAATATGAAGAGAAGTTTTCCAGTAGGGGGAATCCTATTTGTAAGTTGATTATGAAGAAGCCACTTTGAGGAATAATGAGAAATGGTTATCTTTTAGGCATATTAAGAAAAAAGCTACATAAACTTGCAAAAAGTGGGTGAATATATGGCACCTAAAAAAAATAGCAGTATTCAGAATATGGTGAATGGTCTAAAGTATGAGAAGCCTAACAGCATAAAAAGATTGAAAAGTTTTAAGAAGTCATATGACGAGTTGGCGAAGGTATTGAGTGGAAAAAAGAAAGATAGCAAGTAGAAATATAAATTTTCTTTTTTCATGGGTGTGTTGTACTGATTGTGTTCTAGTTTTTCACTGATGGAGGAGATGCACTGGGATACGGAGTTATGTATCTTTGGGTGCTACTCCCTGTTACAACACTTGTTCTGTCAGTACTAATCGGGCGAAATGACTATTGGGAAAAATTGAAAGGGTTGTCCACAATCATATTTGGTGTGATGTATATGCTTGCTGAATATGCAGCCCATGATTAAAAGCCCAAATACTGTATGATTATTGATGTTAGACAGCTTTGGGACAAATTGTCTCGAAATTGCAAGGATGGTGTCTAAAAATTGCTAAAAATTCTTAAATTAATGCTTGATTTTACATTTTTCTTATTATATAATTACCTTTGCATTGATTTTTGAATATGCGCCATTAGCTCAGCTGGTAGAGCAGTAGACTCTTAATCTATTTGTCCCGGGTTCGAACCCCTGATGGCGCACTGAAAGCACTAATTTTGCAGACGTAAGAGCTGTGGGGTTGGTGCTTTTTTATGTG